>Ga0222712_10000028_pt1 | contig 184747 bp, 231 predicted proteins | sample C33_657DmetaG_FD_165043 | JGI IMG/M metagenome (GOLD analysis project Ga0222712, IMG submission 165043) | Estuarine water microbial communities from San Francisco Bay, California, United States - C33_657D | ecosystem: Environmental > Aquatic > Marine > Unclassified | place: USA: California...
TACCCGGTCCTACAGGTGCTACGGGCGCAGATTCTACAGTACCCGGCCCTACAGGCGCTACGGGCGCAGATTCTACAGTACCCGGTCCTACAGGCGCTACGGGTGCAGATTCTACAGTACCCGGTCCTACAGGTGCTACGGGCGCAGATTCTACAGTACCCGGCCCTACAGGTGCTACAGGTGCAGATTCAACAGTACCTGGTCCTACAGGTGCTACAGGTGCAGATTCAACAGTACCTGGTCCTACAGGTGCTACTGGGCCAGCCGGAACAAATGGAGCTTCAACTGGAGCAGTATTATTTATGGATATAGGTGCAACAACTCCTCAATCAGCTCCTGTGTCAAATGGAACACTAACTAAAACACCAATTCTTGGAACTCAAGTTTCACTAACGCATGCAGCAAGTAATACTCCGAATTACTTGATGACATCGCTGTTGACACCCGTAGGAGCATTAACTTCAACCCTAATTCTACCCGGCTTCTGGGATATGCATTTATATGCTACAAACTCTTCTTCAACTGTTGGCTCTATAACTTATTATTTTTCGATAGAGGAAGTACAACAAGATGGGGTAACTACAATAGGAGTTATAGCAACTGGCAGTTCTGTATCAGCTACTCCTATTCTTCAATCACAAAATATATATACTTATTCTCTATATGTTCCGTCTTATCAATTAGCAAGTTTGAGTTCTCGCATTAAACTTGATGTATACGCTAATTTTTCATCAGGAGGAAGTAAAACTTTAACTATCGAATTTAGGGATAATAGTATCTCCCATGTTCAAACAACTCTATTCGCGACTACAGGTTCTCCTGCATTTACCGGACCCACTGGAGCCGTTCTGTATTATGATGGTTCTGCAATGAGTGGAACTACTGGATTACTTTATGATGGAATGTCTATCATATCAAATCAACCATCTGGCAGTTATATCAATTTAAATTCGGACGGTGGTGTGCCAGCTAATTCTAGCGGAGATTTCATAGTTCGTAGCAACGTTCCTGGAAGTTCGATTTTTCTTTGTACGAGTAGTGCAAACCCGGGCAATGTTATACTTACAGATGTAGAAAATCTAGAGTTGAATGGTGCAGGACTTTATTTAGGAACCAATGGTAAATTATATGACGCCTATGATTCCGGTGGGAATGTAGGACAAGTTTTAACAGTGGATCCAAATTCTTATCCTATATGGCAAAATTTACCTTCCAGCGGCAGTACTGGTCCTGCCGGCTCTGTCCAGTTAAGCGATGGTTCTGGTGGAGCGACCGGTTCGACTGGATTCTATTATGACATTAGTCTTGATACATTATATGGTGGTCCTGCTGGAAATTCTATCAGACTTGACGATAAGGATGATAATATGATTATTACTACAGTTGGCTCGTTAAGTTTAATTGCTGGAACAACCTTTGAAGCATCTATTGCCGGTTCTTTTGGTATTCAAGGCCAATACTTAGCTTCAGACGGAAACAGCGGTGTAGTATGGACAAATCCATTGGCAGGATTAGCAACACTTGGAAATACTGGGTCTACTGGTTATTGGATTAATATCCCATCGCCTCCCCCTATTACACAAAACGCAGTAGTCCATTGCACACTACAAGTTGCCGATTCTTCTAATAGGATTATATCAGCTGCTCCGTTTTTTTCAAGTCCTTCTGATGGAAATCAATATATTAAAGTTGTTTTTGAAACTCCCGTTTCTAACCCGAACACAACTATTGCATGGTCAATACCTTCTCTAGATGGAACAACTATCACTGCTGTTGATGTAGAACCAGTTGGTCCTTCAATAAGTATTACAAGCCTTGATGGTTCTCCCAATACAAGTTATACTGTTCTAGCCGGATACACTGCACTAAGCTACAAACTAGTTGGTGGTGGCGGCGGCGGCGGAGGCGGCAAGGCGGAGGGGGACGGCAGCGGCGGCGGCGGAGGAGGAGGCGGCGGACAATATAAATCAGGCATAATATCTGTTTCTCAAGGAGATGTCATCGTATTAGCAATGGGCACCGGTGGCCCCGGCGGAGCCGTCGATGAGCTAGGCAATAATGGCATGCCTACTACTCTAACAAAAGATGTAACTATTATAGAGGCGGAAAGCGGCGGCGGGGGCAACGGCGCCAGCGACGGCGGCAGCGGCGGCGGCGGCGGCGGCAGCGGCTCTGGAGAGGGCGGCGATGGCGGCGATGGCAGCGGCACAAGCGGCGGCGGCGGCGGCGGCGGCGCTGGCGGAGGCCCGGGTACATCAGGATTTGGCGATGGTAGTACTGGAAGCAACGGGGGCGGAAGCGATGGCAGTGGTTATGGTGGCGGCGGGAACGGCGGCGAATCGCCGGACGGCGTCGGCTCAGCTGGAAAAGACGGCTATTGGGAAATAACACTGTATGTGCCACCTCCTCCTATAACTCTTACAAGCATTAGTGGTGCTAATCCATACACGATTTTATCTGATTACAACACAGTAACTTATAAAATGGTTGGTGGTGGCGGTGCTGGTGCAGACGGGAATTCAACTGACGACCTTGGAGGTGGTGGTGGTGGTGGTGGAGGATATGTAGCAGGCTCAACATCTGTTACTATAGGAGATGTTATTGAGTTTACAGCTGGAGGTGGCGGGGCCGCGGGTGACGGAGACCCGACTATATTTACTCTAAACAGTATCCAGATAGCCAGCGCACCAGGTGGAAGTCAAGCCGGCCCTGATGTAGGTGGCCCGGGCGGCAATGGTGGTGATGTGGATGGCGGCAACGGCGGCAACGGCGCCAGCAACGCCCCCTTTGGCGGCGGCGGCGGCGGCGCTGGCGGTGGCGATGGTACATCGGGATTTGGTAATGGTGCAAATGGTCTAGGTGGTTCCAGCGGCAACGGTGTAGTTGGCAATGGTTATGGTGGCGGCGGCGGCGGTGGCGAGGCTACTGGCGATTCTGTCGGTGGAACAGGAAAAGCCGGGTATTGGATAGCAATAATTACCGGATAAGGTTAAATAACCGCAATTAAACAAATGCCAAACGGACAAATTACCCGTCACATACCTGGTCGTGGATTGGTTGTAGTTGGATTTAAAGTTCCGGATGGAGGAGTTAATTTCAAATATGTCCCTGGCAAAGGGTCATGTCCGATTCAAACAAGTCAATCAAAAAATTCAAAAGAAACGTTAGTTGTTAACGATTGTCCGGTTATACTAATAATATGATTCATTATGCTGACACAATTAGTGAATAATGGGTTTAACTTAACAGATAAACATCGTCATACATAATAATAGAATGCCAGGAGGCCTAATGCAATTAGTGAATAAAGGAGCGCAAGACCAACTTGTCACAGGTTCTCCTTCATTTACGCATTTTAGGTCTGTTTATAAACGTCACACTGAATTTGCAATGGAACACTTTCGTCTGGATTTTCGTTCTACAAATTTAGATTTGAGTCCAAGTATACCAAAATCAATGAGAGTTAAAGTTGACCGTAATGCTCAATTACTTCACGATTGTTATGTTCATGTAACATTACCTAATATTTATTCTCCGATAGCTAGGATAACGCCTGGGCTTCATCCGGAATTAGCACCAGATGCAACAGGAATCGGATATGAATTTCAATGGATTCCTAATATTGGGTATAACATGATTAATTCGGTGTCAATTTTGGTGAATGGTACTGCAATTGTCACGCATACTGGTGAATGGTTGAAAGTGTACTCATATATTACTCACTCAGCCAACAAGCGCAAAATTGTTGATGGAATGGTAGGTAATGTTCCTGAAATGTGCGACCCTGCCAATGCTGGAGACCGAAATAACCAATATCCACACTCTATAACCACTAGTGCAACTAAAGCACAACCATCTATTTTAGGAAGAGATTTAGTGATACCTTTACATTTCTGGTTTTGTGAAGATATTGGTAATGCTTTGCCTTTGGTAGCTCTTCAGTATTCTGAAATAGAAATTGTAGTTGAGTTTGCTTCTATTTATGATTTGTTTACTGTCCGCGATGTTCGTGATTCTTCGATTTCTGCATTTTCTCCGTCTGTGGTTGGAACAAAAACATTTGGGCAGCGAATTCGTGCAGACCCGACATTTCCAGAATTCAACTTAAATAATTTCTTGAGTTGTCCTACTGTAAGTGGAGCACCCGAAAATCCTTCTTTGGTTACGTGGGCATTGAATCCGTATATCGAGGCAAATTATATTTTTCTTGGAGATGCTGAATTAGTACAAGTGGCAAAGAGCGACAACTCGTTTAAGATTAAAGAGGTTAGACCTGTTACAGTGCCAGGATTATATGGGGCTGGTAATGACATCGAATTAGTTCTTGTAAATTTATGCACTCGTGTCGTATGGACTGCACAACGGTCAGATGCAGAGGCAACTAATGATGTAGATAATTATACAAATCAGCTAAAAGTTCCATATGGTGTTTACCAGAATGTATATGCAATGACACCCTGGTATTCGAGTGGAGTAGCAGTTGGGGAAAATCGGAGTGCAACTGACATCTTAATCGATGGTGTAGTTGTTTTTGATGGCGCTGAGCGTTTCAAAGCAAAAACATATGACTTCTTTAAATATCTAGAGAATTATCGCCACCACACTGGCAGTGGTATACCAGGAATATACACATACTCATTTGCTTTGGACCACGATACTCATCAGCCTTCAGGTCATGTGAATGGCTCCATGTTCAACAAAACAATATTAAGACTAACAGTTCAAGACCCTCCAGTATCGGATAATCAACGGGCTGTAATTGGCTGCGTTTTGAAATCTACAGCTTTAAGTTCAGCACCTAGAGGCGTAAGTTCTAACAGTCCGGGAGATATCATCGGTCAAGGATTAAGACCAGACCAAGTTATAACGGTCGTATCAAAGCCATCTGAGTTAACACGGTCTTACACATATACTCTAAAGGTCTATGTCGAGTCATATAACTTTTTACGCGTAACGAGAGGAATAGCAAATGTTGTATTCTCATCATAATAAGAAGGATGTCTGACCAACCAAGAGGGTTAAAAGTTATAAAGGCTACATATGGAACAGCCGAGCATCTAGAAGACGTTACCAAAGTAGTAGAGAAATTGGTAAGCGATAAAGGAGCCTTAAGTTTTAATGTTAATCCCAATGCATTTGGAATCTTAGACCCTGCTCCTGGTATCAAAAAGACTTTCCAAGCAAATATATCCATCAATGGTGGTAATCCGACGCTGATGACCAAGGAAGATGGCGAACAGTTTGTTGTCAATGTTCCCAACCCCAACCCTCCTAAACCAGATAATACAGCAGGAGGAGCTATACAACAGATACTTTGGTATTCATTGGTTTCTCTAATTGGAACATACTTTGCAGTATCCTATTATATAGTCGGCGCCAGCCTCATCGGAAGTAGCATAGTAGGCATCATTTTAGCACTACTAATGGCTTCATCAACAATAACTTTTGCATTAACTAGTAGCTCGTTAGGTGTAGCAGCATTGTTACCGTTCTTTCTTGGTAGTTTTATTGTTCAACTTTTTTTGGTATTTGCTGTTAGTTTATATGACCCAAATTGGCTGAATTTTGATTTATTAAAAATTAGTTAACTTTTAGTATTCCGTATGTTTTCTTTCCAGCAGTATCAAACTTATTTTCAACGCCTACTGGAAGCCAATCTCCTAGACAGACTTCAAGAAGGTATGCCATATTATCTTCTACAAACTGCTTGTTGGCATCTTTTGTGCCTTCGTGGTCTAGAAACTCAACGTAGAAAGAGAACTTTTTTGATTCAAAGAGCATGACTTCTGTTATGGTCTTTGTGGCACAAATGCAGAAATCAAGCGAATCTCTTATGCTTTCACACAAATCGTTAAACTCAGTTTCTGTCATTTCAGAATCTACAAATCCTTCTAACTCCATATTGAAGACCATTTTTTATTTGAATAATGTTATTGTTCATTGAATTCATTTTGATTAAAAATATGGCTTTCGCCATTTAGAGGGATGCCTCGTAAAACTTGCCCACGCCCCAATAGCCCACGAACTCATCGGGGCCATCGGTAGTAATGTAGACACGCTGGGTGGTTTGGCCGACGACGTACGATACGCCGTCTACCTCTGCATCTTCGAACTCCGCGTCCTCGGGGGGACCCGTGAACATTTCGGCAGATGTCTTGTGCTGGTAAACACCAGTCGACACCTGCTTCAAGTTCTTGTTTAGCTTGTGGAGCTCAGTCACCGTCAGTGACTTGATGGAGGGGCCGCCGCCACCGCCGCCACCGCCGCCAGAGGCAGCGGGCGCGCGCGTGTTAGCAAATTTGGACATGTGGCCCTCAAGGCCGTACTCAGCAAAGTCCTCCTCAGAAAGGCTGTTGACGCTGTCAACAAACTCCTTCTTGTGCTTGTCGTCCCACGGCGCCTGCACAGTCTCGAAAGCCTCTTTCAGCTTCGTAGTCATGGCAGGCGTGATGCGCGGGATGTTCTTTTTTACCTCCACCTTGGCCTTCTTCTCGGGCTTCGGCGGGGTGTCCTTGGCAATGGACTCGGATATCTTAGTCTGAAGCTCGGAGATTTTCTCCTCGAGCTTAGTCTTGTTCTCCTCGTCCTTGTCCGGGATTTTGCTCTTCCCGCCGGCGATTTTCTCGTTCAGCTTGGTGAGCTTGGATTGCTGCTCCTCCAGCTGCTTAGTGAGCTTCTGGAGGGGCGTCAGTTTGACATCGGGATTCTCAACCGCCACCTCCTTGCCCTCTGCAGGGAAGGAAGCGATGATTTTGTCAAGCTGCTTGTTGATGTTCTCGCGGAACGCCTCAAGCTGCTGGATTGCGGAAGCCATGATGTATATAGTTAAAAACTTTCAACTATATCTACACAAATCCGTTTTTATAAAAAAGGTGTCCTCAAATGACGCGATTAGTCCTCTTCGCCGGAGGAAACGTCTGGTGACTCGTCAACTATGTCTCCAATTGGAGTTTTTGGCCTTGAGTTTAAACAGGTATAAGATTGTTGGCGGTCGTGCAGGATAGTATTAGTTCCTTTAGGAAGGCATCGGTCATATGTTGTCATTTGAGGTATGTTTTTAGCTGGTTATATAATATTATCAAATCCGTTTTTATGATGATTTCTATTTTGAAATATTCCTATAAATGAGCGAGACAGAAGTTGCCAAGGTCCAATTACGCGAACATCTAGCAACTTTGCTTATTCCAAGACTCGCCGAAGGATTTTGGAGCATCCAAGACAGCGCCAAACAACTTTGCGAACGCAATAAACAACTCGAAGAAACGCTGAGAACTTTTCAGAATATGTTGACAAAAATTCCAGATTGGTCTGATACAACACTTGCTGAAGAAGTTGAACGCATACTAAAGGTATCCAAATGCGCTTATATGGATGACCTCCTAATGGGCGTATTCCTTGCATATATGAAATCCTTCGCCGCTCTTCATTATCGTGGAAGTTCTTCGCAGGTCCGTGTAGAGTTCGAACGCCCCAACGTAACCAAATTTATTCACGAACTTTACAAACACTCAGCCAGAAAACTATGGCAAGTAGCATATCTATTCAAGACTGCTGGAGTCCCCAGTGAACAACAGGCAAAGAACCGCCAAGAGATTGAACAAGTAATCTATAAGACTATTGACGATGTCGTAAGGTCATTCTTGCCTTGGGAAGTAATTGCTAAGTCTTATTTTACAGAACCTCCAGCCGAAGAAAAGCCTGCTCCTCCTCCTGCATCCAAATCTGTAATCTTCGAAGATGTTCCCGAAGATGAAGAGTCCGAAGAGGAAGAGAAGCGTCCTCGTTCTTTATCATTTGTTGAAAAACCGGAAATGGATGAGGATGATAAAATATCAGTCACCGACCTTGACCACAAGGCAGAGGTCGAGATTCCTGAGATTGATTTGATGACAGAACTTGAAGGAAAAGCAGAAGGTGATGGCCTCGTTCTAAATTTGTAAACTTTCACGTTGTTTGACAACAAATGATGCCTCTATATATTGCTTTAGTGGTTGCCTTAGTATGCTTCATTCTGTATGCCTTAGACCGCCGCATGAAATCCGAACCCATCGAATGGATGTCTGCATCAAAACTAACTCTGCTTGGTGGTCTTCTGAGTGGTGGAATCGCATATACGGTTTCATCACCTGAAGTTGTTACCGAGACTGTAACAGCCGCCGTAGCAACTGTCGCTCCTGCTGCAGAAGCTGCTCAAGAAATGTTTGTTGGGGTTCCGACGTTTTAAATCTTTTTACATTTCAAACTCCGATTATTTTTGTAAAATAGCAACATAAATCCCATTGTGCCAAGTTTGTGATGCGTGAGGTTCACAAGTGTGTGAATTATCCCAAGTCAATCTAACTTCTTTTTCATATAATACTTTTAAGTTCAACTTTTGAATAGAGTTGATTGTTCCATCTCTTACATCTTTCCAGTTCCAATCATCTACTATATAAATAAATACATCATCTAAACAACTATAATAGTGCAATAATGCCTTGTAATGACTTTCGTTACTATGCTCTCCATCATACATAAAAATATTAAATTTTGGTAACGTAGACACATCTACCTTATAGCAATCGTCCTCAATAAAAGTTGCTTCATTTTCTCCTTTGAATTTTTCAAAATTAACTAAAAATTCAGATTTAGGACCTCCAAACTGACTCCAGTTATCTATGCAGATTATCTTTGCTTTATTTCCACACATAGCAGAACATACAGAACTACCTTTCCAAGTTCCTATTTCTAAATATCTTGCATCTTCTGTGTCTAGTAAATTATTATAAAAATGTCTTGTTTTGGTTCCAGACATGCCTTGCATAGTAATAATATCATTTGTGATTTTTGAAATATTATTTTCGGCATTTTGAAATGCTTTTTCAACAAGGGGTTTGTAAGTTTCCATTTATGTATTTGCAACATAAATACGTCTCATTTTAAACGCAATTACTTATATTTAGTAACGACTCTGACGTTTGATAAAACGGAATTAGAATGGTAAAAACAAATTTAAGCAAAAATGGGCCAGTATTACTTCGCAGTTGTTCTTGCCGAAAAATCAGATGCCGAATACATTCGTACCTTTCTGGACCCAAGTATGTATTATAACGGTTCGAAACTAACGGAGCATTCATACATCCACAATAACTTCATGAAGATTGTCGAGAATCTAATTGGGCCATCTGGAATGTTCTACAAGACCCGTATAGTGTGGGCTGGAGATTATGCCGATAACGAGCCTAATTCTGATAAAAATCTACACAGCATGTGCGAGGCAAAGACCCCATTTGTGTATAATGAACCAATTGTATCATATACCTACATTGTGAACCACACAAAGAAGGTATATGTGAAGAAAAAGGATGGCCTACACCCGCTGCCTTTGCTAACTGCAGAAGGAAATGGGCGGGGAGGTGGTGATTATGATGGGCCAAATATGGATATGGTAGGAACTTGGGCACGCGATGTAATCTCTATGGAAAACGAAGCTCCCGATTATACACTTATCGAATGCACGTTTTAATCCAGCCCTAAGAATTTTCGCCCAATCTTGCTTGTTATAAACATAGCACACCCAGCAGCAATCTGAGCATACAATATAGGACATCCTCTTTTTGAACGAAGCAAATAAACAGATAACCCAATAAAAAGCAATGAGCTAATCCAAAATAAAATTGTATACATCTCCATTTATATATCAATCACTAAACATTGTTCACTGACAATACTATCACAAATAAAACACTTTAGTTCGCCTATTTCTTTGCGTGGGATTGCGTTTTTACAATATCTAGCAATTGCCTTATACAATGAAAATCCTATGTATCTATCTGCTTTTGGGTTGTTTTTGAAAAATAAAACACTTGTATCATCGTCCAAAGTCATCCACTTAATAAACATCTTAAATAGGGGCTGTTCCTGATATTCATCATATTTAGGACCCATAGGGAATATATCCCAAAATAAGGAAGTCGCCAACCTTGCTAAATCAAAGGATGGGTTAGGTTTGATTACTGCATGCTTATCAGTAAAAAAGGGTTGGCAATTATATTGTCCACCAGCTTCTTCCATCAAATCAAATTGGTCGCTCATAAATAACTTTGCTTCTTTCATGTTTGGCAACTTGATAGACCCAATGCCTCTGTCAAAATCTATAATCTTCATCAAGAATCCAAAAGTCGGAACCTTATACGTTATACCAGCATGGAAATAATACAAGAATTCTTTATCAGTTTTCTTGAACATAATATTATTACCATGGAGGTCATTGTGAGTGAATGCAAAGTTTCTTTGAGCATATGCCAATGCAAAGATAATCTGGGCTATCCACGCTAGATGCTTATCCGATTCTGGATTTGTTTTCAATAGTTCATAGAAAGTTCCTTCAAGTTTCTCCATAATGGTCATTTGGACAGGAACGTTCTTAAAGGTTGCCCAAGCAAATGGTTCATCTTCCGATTCTTCTGAACATACACTTCCGTCAAAAGAAGTAGCCAATGATTCAATTTGGAATATGTAAGAAGTCGAAACATCTGAAGTAGACTCTGTCTCTGCTTCTTCTTCTTCTTCGCGAAATACTGGTGTCATATCAGCAGGTGCAGACTCAGTAGGACTAAAATCAAGTTCTTCTACGTCTCCCAAATCTGCCTCATCGCCTAAACTCAAAGGAAGCCGAGCAGAACGCGTATATTCAATAGGCGTTCCAGTATGTTCGTCTAATTTCAAATCAAATGTCTTACCAATATTTTGCGAAAACCAAGGACGTTCAGATAATTCTTCATAGTCATCTGAAATGTTAATTGTATGACTTAGTGCTGTTCCTGTAAAAACACCAACAACTTCCGGAAAATGTTGGCATCCCGATTGAGATAACGCAACAGAAAGTATAGACCCAACATATCCAGCAGTATTATGGCTTTGAAGTTTCTTTTGAGCTTCATTTGCATGTTCGGAAAGCATAGGTAAACCAAATGTCCCGAAGTCACCTTTTATACATTTGAAGGGGCTTAGAAGCATAGTAATTTTCGGATGAACTTCTATAGTTCTGCCTGAAGTTAGTGTAGCAACGTTTCCAGAAACGGTAACAACCGAATCTGTCAACTTGATTCCATAATTTTTTACTTGCTCTAAAGAGTTGGTTTTGAATAAACATTCAATTGGAGGAAAAAAGGGTTGGAGATTGGTTACGTCCCACATATCACTTTTAGGAGTTAGTCTACCAACGCTAAGAGCAATAGGATTTGCTCTGAGTTCGGACTTACGCTTCATTTCTTCAATTATAATCCATGCCATAAACCAATATAGAAAACTTCACGCAATGAACTTTCAAATTCGAAAGTTTAGCATTCAGACAATAGTCGAACGTTGCGAAATCGACTCACGTAAATCCCCAATGATTGTTTTGATTGGAAAAAAGGATACCGGTAAGTCCTTTTTAGTTCGCGATATTCTTGCAAATACACGGGCTTGCTTCCCTGTAGGAACTGTAATTTCAGGGACAGAGGTTGCCAATCCCTTTTTCCAGGATATGGTTCCTTCAAAGTTGATTCACGATAAGTATAGTCCTGGAATCGTAATGAACGCCATAAAACGCCAGTTAGCTGTCAAACAGCAAAGAAATCACGATAAGAAATCGCATGGAGGAAACTCAAACTCAGACCCTCGTGCTTTTCTAATATTGGATGATTGCTTGTATGACAAGTCATGGATTAATGAAGAGTCTACACGATATGTATTCATGAACGGAAGGCATATTGATATGGTAACGTTGATTACAATGCAATATCCTTTAGGTATTACACCAAACTTAAGAACAAATATAGATTTCGTATTTATTTTGCGTGAGAATAATATCACAAATAGAAAGAGAATTTACGATAACTATGCAGGTATGTTTCCAACTTTTGAAATGTTTTGTCAATTTATGGACCAATGTACTGAAAATTACGAGTGCTTGGTAATTGCAAATGGTGTTCAATCCAATAAACTAGAAGACCAAGTATTTTGGTATAAAGCAAGTGACCATCCAAGCTTTCGGTTATGTGACGATTCACTTTGGGTTAATAATCAACCGTTTAGTTCTACAATGTTGGCTGGCGATGAGTTTGACCCTTCTAAGGTTCAGAAGAGAAATGCAGGTCCCCAAGTATGGGTCAAAAAAGGACCCTAAAAACGAATTAGGAGTTATATATTTCTAGACATTACAAAATGAACTCCATAATCAACAAAGACTCTAAAGACGCTTTAAAAGAACTCGACTCTGACTCCATCCAACTAACAGTTACAAGCCCTCCATATGATAATATTAGAGACTACACTGGATTTTCGTTGACAATTGAAGACTTCAAAAATATTGCACAAGAACTTTTCAGAATTACAAAGCCAGGAGGTATTGTTGTTTGGGTTGTTGGCGATTCAACAGTTGATGGTTCGGAATCTGGAACCTCTTTCAGGCAGGCAGTAGGATTTATGGAAGTTGGTTTCAAATTACACGATACGATGATTTATGAAAAAAACACATCATCTTTCCCTGCAAGAAAGGATGGCAAAAGATATACTCAAATATTTGAATATATGTTTGTACTATCAAAAGGCAAACCACGAGTTGCTCACTTAATCTGCGATAAACCAAACAAGTGGGCAGGCCACACAAACTGGGGGAAGAATACGGAAAGAGCAAAAGATGGTATCTTGAAACAAACCGCCGATATCAAACCAGTCCCAGAGTTTTCTCCTAGAAACAATATCTGGAAGTATACAGTTGGCAAGGGATTTAACTCGTCCGACTCAGAAAGTCATAAACATCCAGCAATTTTCCCAGAGAAGCTCGCAGAAGACCATATTCTATCGTGGAGCGACGAAGGAGATACTGTTCTTGACCCATTTTGTGGCTCAGGAACAACATGTAAAATGGCGAAAAAAAACAAACGTAATTATATCGGTATCGATGTATCCAAAGAATATTGTTTGCTTGCAGAGTCTATATTATCAAAATATTAATGACCTACCAACTTTACGCAATGTAAGGTTGCAATAGTGACCAATCAATGTCGTAACAAATCTGCTAGTAAAACCAAGTGCGCGAGTTTTTGATTGTTTAGACCCATGAGGATGAATATGCAGATATTTCTGTCCTGCTTGACTTACCTTATTTGTCTTTACACAATTCTGGATTTTTAAATAGTCTTCTAAAATGATTTCCATGCCAATATCTTCGATGTCATAACGAAGAATGTATCGAATTTCATCCCCATAAAGAACCAGAAGAATTCCAGTTCTAATTTTAGGATACAATTTATTAGAAGTTAATTTAGCATCTATTAAATGTTGCAATGTTTCTGGTTTTGTAGTGTTACCACAATTTGTCAGCGTTAGCCGTTCTTTTGCGCAATATCCGTCACGACACTTCTTGATATGAGTTGTCTTGATATCTCCCCAATCGGTATCTGGTCTGTTGTCATTATTTGGAAGACGACCAAACAAGTAAAACTCAACCTTCTTCCCGATTCCTCCTTTGTCGCCAATCTTTAGCTCTCGAAACTTATCTGCATTTACCTTGCAATATTCTTTGACTTCTGGAGAAGCGTATGCAATGAGCATCTCCAAACTACATGGTAGTGCGGTCTGGAGGTGTCTTATATATTGCTGCATGTTTTCCATTAATCATCGGCTATTATATATTTCCGTTTTACTCCCGAATTGCTCCTTCAGTGGGATGAACAGCAGGAGTGTCTAGAATTGCAGTTGCAGATTCTGCCTGCTTATCTTCGAGAGCCTTCTGACGACGGCGCTCATTCTCTTTCTTCTGGTCCTCAATCTTCTCGTTCTTACGCTCCTCGAAAAAGATATCCTTGTTGACCTCATTTTCCTTATATTTACGCATCATCTCGTTCAGCTCCTTCTCGGCATACTCAACCTCAGGCATCACATTCTCAGAAGGGTCCCAAGGCAACCAACAGCCAACCTTTCCAATGTATAGATTATCACGAGGAAACTTACGCTGAAGAACCTTCGTAAACATCTGAGCCTCCTCCAGATTTGCAAATACGCGACGGAGCTTCACACCACGCACATTAGTGCGAAACTCATTCTTCTCAGTAAACTCCGTATCCAACTCTTTCTCGTGCTTCATGAGGAAAACATTATACTTCTCCTGAATGTCAGAAGCCCGAACATCTGCATCATGAACCTTCTTAAACTCACTCAAGTCATTCATCAAGTCCTCGATTTTTAGAGAATATTTCTTGCCAACAAAAGCCATAAATCCCTCCATACCAGTAACCTTCCACTCGTAATCGAGCCACGATAGAAAGCGCTCATAGTAAAAGAGTTCCTTCTGCTTGATAACCTTCTCAGGAGAAATAAAAGACATAATGGCGTAGCGCTGCGTAGGAATCTCAGCATCCTCCTCGAGGTAATCAATTACTTGTCCATCTTCTTCTTTGGGTAGGGTCTCGCGAGGCATTTTATTATTATATGCTGCCATGTCTGAAAGTGACTTTTTAACGCTTGCGTCCACCCTTCAAGACAACATCCTTAGGAAGCTTAGGTAGAGCAGGCGGCTTACCCCATGCAGCTCTGAACTTATTGATTTGTTCTAATTTCTCGTCAGCCGTTATCAACTCTTCTGCTTCGGCCTTTCTAAGGGCATTATCTAAAACACCAAATGCACGATTCCAATCAGGTTCAGGTTTAGGCTCTACCAATATATCCTGTGCCTTAGGGAGAACACTCGCAACCTTTGTACTCGAAACAACATCCGAAGCCATCTTAGCTAAGACAGATTTAGGAAAGTCACAATGCAATGATATTATCATATATAGGCGCAACAATGTAAATGAAGTAACTAATAACCACGCTACATTAATAGCACCAGTTGTTTGCGGTTTTTCATACATGTAAGAGACCTCAATTAATGCCATAAGTACCAACAGTGTAATAAACAGCGCTCTAACGCTACCTGATATCTTTGTAACGTTCACTAAACCAGCCACAATGTATACCAAAACAGCCCCATTCAATGCAAAGGGAATCCACGAACCAATAACTCGAGATTCAAGAGTATTTCCCCATAAATAAGAAGAACTAAACCCGTAAGAAAATGATAGTAGAATTACCCCAAATACCGTAAGCAAGGTGTCTTTTTCAATCATTCCTTTACATTTGTGTTAGGAATACATTCTCCAATACCAAGGGTCTGCTGCATCATCACAGGAGCCTTGGCCCCCCTACGAGGGCACTTTTTGTGTTCTTTCCCTAAGATATGACCCATCTCGTGTGAAACCATATATTGCCTATAATTCTGTAAATCTAGACCACTATCATCCGCCCCACCAAACCATCGCTCAGCACAAAGATACATCCGTTTCCCTCCTACAAAAGCACAAGACAACATCGGGCTATTCCCACAAATTTCTTCAATTGTTTTTGAAAGAGATAGACGTATCCATACATCAGCCGTGTACTTCTCAGAAGGCTCAAAAAAATAACCATCTTGAGACCATCCATCAGGTGAATTCAAATATATCATCACATAAAACTGTAATTGCGTCTCACCTGTATTAGTTATCCTATACTTTTTTGAGACATCATCATCAATCGATACATGATAAGTTATCTTAGTCATTCACTTTTCTTCGTTTGTAGAATATAAAATGGCAGATAAAAAGGAATCCGCGCCCTCCATGATGCCCGACATGTCTGATATGGTGACTCGTCTCGTGAAATACGCCCTAGAAGGTGTGGCTGTAGCAATTGCTGCCTACTTCTTCTCTGGCAAACTAAAAATCAATGAAATCGGCATGATTTCATTGACTGCAATGGCCACCTTTGCCATCCTTGATGTGTATGCCCCATCTGTAGGAGCATCAGCAAGAACTGGTGCAGGCTTCGGCATTGGTGCCGGCCTTGTAGGGTTTCCTGCTTAAATATTCTTAAACATGTCACAGAGAGAATCAACCTCCTTTTCAGTTTTCCTATCCATTTCTGTAATATAGTCAACAACTTCAATCACTGTCTTGTTGAAAACCATGTAATTATGTAAATTAAACCAACGAGAGGTTTCATATTCTCTCATTAGTTTACCAATGTACTCGTCTAACTTTAAACACTTCCAACGAAATGTATTGTCAGTTATGTATGGGTGGATACTAGAAAACCCGTTCGTGAAATGCTCAGAATACATATGAAGCAAACCATAGTGTTCGTCATACCAACTGGTTTCGCGATAGAATGGGGAACTTTTTAGTTCAACTACTATTGCATGAAGCCGTAAGTAACGCTGATGACCTTCGCAGTCATCGTCTATTTCCATTGTATTACCATTTAGGTCACTGTAGTCTTCTAAATCCATTTTAGATGTGCACGTATTATACTTATAATGGCAAGTAAACTAAAAATTCCCAAAGCTCTGCGTGAACAAGTTTGGTTGAAAGTATTTGGTGCAAAATATTCAGGGAAGTGTCACACAGATTGGTGCAAAAATACGATTACAGTATTTGATTTTCAGTGCGGCCACGATATTCCCGAATCTAAGGGAGGTGAAACAATTCTGGAAAATTTAGTACCAATTTGCTCGAGATGTAATTTATCTATGAGCAACACATATACATTCAAGGAATGGAATCAACTATCAAAACCAAAATTAACAGTGACAAAATGGTTCCAGCAATTCGTGTACAAGGGAAATGGTACAGAGTCCAACCAAAGCCATACGAGTCAGAAAGGCAAACCTATAACATCGCCTACAAACTTATCCGCGAGGGCTGTTCTCCCGAAGTAGCATACCGAGAATGGTTCGAACAAGAAAGGAAAGATGCAAAACTTTTATACCCGTCATTTCGTAAGGATGAATAATATACTTCAAACAGCACTATGGGTCGGAGCAACCTTTATTTTGCTTGTTGTGATTTTTAGAGTTGTTAAAGGCTACTATCCAGCAAGTAACTTCATCATAGAAGACCCCCCCATAGAACACAATGGTTTAGATGAAGACCAAGCAAGATTTATGTTTTTTTATACTACATGGTGCCCTTGGTCAGTAAAAGCACAAAAACCTTGGAAATCTTTCAAACAAATTCTAAAAAATAATCCTACAAAATATGGAGGCAAAACTATCTTGTTCGAAGACATCAACGCTGAATCAGACAAAGGTAAGGCTGCATTATATAATGTAAAGCAATATCCAACATTCAAACTAGAAACATCCAAAAAGGTCTTTGTATTAGAAGCTGTACCAGACCCAGCAACATTTGATGTGTTTTTAGCCGGTACGCTTGGCAAAAAATCTTCTAGCTAATTCATAGCCTACTTGTATCATTTCTTTACGATGTTTGTCCGATACATCTGAAATTCCAGAAGGTAACTTGTAGAACAGCTGAATATCATTTCGATGGTGTCTTGTCTTTCTTTCATATATACACGATGTTTTGTAAAGACTATATAGAAATTCGGGATAGCTTAAACTTTTAATATTTTCTGGATTCAATGTGATACTTTCAAATCTTATAGAGATTTCTAAAGTTTTTTCTCTAAGATTTTCTGGCACATAGTCTACCATCGTATTAGTCAAATATCCTCCATCAATATACAGATTATTATTGATTTCTTGGGGGCAGAATATCAAGGGAATACAACACGAGGCTCGGAACGCTTTTATTATCGGAACACTTCCTTGAAAAACCGCCAAGCATTGTTTACTAATATTGGATGCACAAATACGCAAGAGTATCGGAGAATCTGAAATAGTTTTCCCACGCAAATCGATGCCTTCTTCTAAGAACATGTTTACAAAAAAAGCCTCCAAATTATCCATGTTAAATAACCCTTTAACCATAAAGTTGTCTTCTAACATATCAATTGTTAGACCATTAAATAATATAGAGTCTAGTGTTTTAAATTTAGAAGCCATTCTTTCCATTGCCTCTGAATTTAACCCAAATGCCAACCCAATAGCAAATATAGAACCAATTGAACATCCATAAATTTCATCAAACTTTGCTCCAATCTCCTCTAAGTACCTAATTGCTCCAACATGTAAAATCCCCCTTGTTCCTCCACCGCCCAACGCCAGAATTCTAAATGACTCCATTTAATAAGAGAATCTCAACATGATGAAAGCCAGAGAAGTCTGGGATGAGCAAGAAGAACGCAGACTATATAAGATGAGCGCCATGAAACCTATTCTGGCTCAAATAGAAGGCAAAGTTAGGGAACAAGCAATCCGAAATGCAAATGCTCCTTATATTCTATTCGAGGTTCCATCCTTTGTTTTTGGATATCCCCTATTCAACTTCAAAGATGCAATAAATTATCTGCTTGGGGAATTACTCAAGGCAGGATTTTGGGTCTGGAATGTAGAAGAAAAGTATTTGCTTATTTCATGGCTAAAACCAGTAAAAACGCGTGATTTAGGCAAACCTATGCTTGTTACAAATTATCGCCCACAAGTATATGATTCAACATTTATGTAGTAGTATATAAATGAGCCCATTTATCATAGGAGGTATTTGCGCCTTTCTGATAATTGCTGGGGTTGTAGTATGGGTAAGCATTGAACACCGTAAGATTAAACGTAATGTAGTATTATTCTCGGGATTACTCGCTTCAATAATAGTCTTACTTTACGGAGAGTTTGGCCCCGGGGGAGGTAATATGTGGTGGAGACTCGCTGCCGATGGTGAACATAAGTTTAATGCTGGCGGGGTATACACACTTCTATTTTCACCATTAAATCCTAATGCTATTTGGCTATGGAGTCCAGAGTGGTGGATTCAAAATGTATTCGTTCTGACTCCTATGATACTAATTTCGATGACATATATTAGTCGTAAATAATAAATGGGGAAATCTTATGCCGGAGAAAATCTGGCAGTTACTGGTAATGCTGCAATCTTAGCTATTATACATACTATTTATGGTGCTTTCATTTCTTATCTGTTTTATTATATATTTGATGAGTTTGATGAAACATGGCAGAATCGAAGCAACCTTTACAAGATTACAGATGTGGCTGTAGAAATCATGCTAATTGCTACATTTGGTTATTGGGCATCTGAAGCAACACTATTAATTCCTCCTATATTCCCAACATCAAAGGCTAAAGAAATTGCTGTTGACTCGTGGGTCTCTGGTATCTTCTTTGTGATTGCTCTGTTCTTGTTCTTGGATGGTCTAACAGAGAAACTCAAATATTTGCAGAATACCTTCTTCGAGGATTCTTTCTCGAAATTGCTTCCCCAATATGGTTCGTTAATTGACCTAAACCTTTCTTATACACCCATAACTGAAGAAGATAAGAAGGCAGCGCGTAAAACGGAATCAGATTAAAGTCTGATAAAGAAACACCAATATCATGTGTAAGCATTCGTTTGTAGTCGATGATGGTGAATATGTATGCAATCTTTGTGGCATTATAGGAGACAGATTTATCGATGAAGGAGCTGAATGGAGAAATTATGATGATGGAAAAGAAGAAAAAGGTCGTACTGGATTTACAACGTCTGACCTTTTGCCTGATTCATCGTATGGTTCAGTTATTTCGTTCAAAGGCATATCATCAACGAACACAAACATGAAAGCTCTTCAACGTCTATCTACTTGGTCTTTATCATCTAATTCTGATAGGTCGTGGCTAGGAATTTTCGATAATATTCAAATGGCTTGTGCATTATGTAATCTTCCTAAATCAATCATTATGGATGCGTGTGGACTTTATAAAACGTTGGACGATGCTCAGAAGGTTCGTGGGGAAACACGTAGAGCTTTGATGGGAGCAACCGTATACGTTTCTTGTCGACAGAATGGAGCATCCAGAACGTATCAAGAAGTTGCTGATATATTTCGTGTAAGTATTCGTTCGTTGTGTAAGGCCGTTTCCAGATTTAGTGTCATGGAAAATACCGTTCTTCAAACCCAGTTAGGAATTGCAGAACGATTGTGTGCCTCGCTTTCACTCAACGATAAGCAAAGAAATGATACCTTTCAACTTCTTCTAACTATTTCAACCAAGTCAGAAGACGATTTCGAACATACGCCCAAAACAATTGTTGCAGGCGTCGTTGCATATGTGCTCGGGTTTAAAACTAAGGCTCAAATGAAACAGGTAGCAGATGCTTCAGGTGTATCTGCGCTCTCCATTCATAAGTTAGTTTCTAAGATTTAACTAAGAGATGGCGCTATCATATATAGGACCAAGTAGAACAGCTACTGCTAGTAGGGGTCTTTCAATCCGTGTAGAGATTTCAACTGGGTACAGCTCTTTTTCACTTACAACGAATAATGGGGTCATAACAGGCTTTGGATTGAGTTTTAATTCAACTGTAACGGGATATGGCGGCGCAGGTTCAAGATTGAACGGTCATGCATATGATGTATATTTGGACGGAACAAATATATACTCTGCTTCTTCGGGTGGACCTAGTTTATCATATACGTATACTGGCGGAGTTCTCTCGAATGCCACACATACTATTCGAGTTACTGCTAGTGCAAATGGAGATGACAATACAAACTCCGGAGCTTTTTACGTTGCTGTAAATGTGGATGACTCATTCGACTTCTCAGCTTCAGGGCTTTTACGGGGTATGAATTTTATGAATACTTTGATAGGAAATACAAGATATGTATTGCTGCCATCCCCAGATACATATTCTGGTCAGGTACTTTTTTTCAAAGATTCTGGAGCCAACGCCAACAATCGAAACATAACTTTAGTTCCACCAAATGGTGGTTTCACGATAGACGATTTGACAAGCCTTACAATTTCAAATAGGGCTGGATGCGTTACATTAATTTCAGATTCACTTGTTTGGAGAATTGCAAACTATTATACATCAAACAACCAACCAACTCTTTCTACAGCCAGCACAAGCTCGTTTGCAACTGGTAAACAAGCAACGGCGCTAACTGGACGGATAAATGTTTTTGATGTTGATAGCAACTCTGCTAGACAATCTGGCGATAATTCTGTAATATTGCCTTCACCCAGCGCTGGTGAATTATGTATGGTACTTTATATCGGAAAGCTATCAGGTAAAGGTCTAGGAAATGCTTTGTTGTTTCAAGTAACTGGTGGTAGCTCGATAGATAATATATATAATAACACTAACAACCAAGCTTATATATCCACAAACACTTCTAATAAAAGTACTGGAGTTGTATTCATATCTGATGGAAGTAACTGGTATGTAGCAGGCTATTATCCTGCAGCTAACTGGGCGTGGGAAACATCTACAGCTGTTGGGAACATATCAGTAAATCTCGGAACTAATCTTTTGAATGTAACACCTTTTATCAGCGGAAAAGACTATTATCTTCCGTCAAGCAGTATCGGTGCTATTTTAAATATCCAAAAGAATTTAACAGGAATGAATACAACAGGAGTAATTTTTCATCCAAATGGAACCGGATTCTTCAACAAAGATATACAGAGAATTTACTACAACGGAAATCCTAGCAATTCGTCTACTTGGTTCGTAAACTACGGAGGAAACTCGTATCCAATTATTGCATATACACCAAATTAAAGATTGGTAACGGTAAAAACAAAAGTTCCGGCTGCTACTCTACTAGCAGTAATTCCCTGATTTACTATCAAGTTATTCGCAGTAATTCCCTGATTTACGACCAAGGTATTCGCAGTAATTCCCTGATTTACGACCAAGGTATTCGCAGTAATACCCTGAATCACGACCAAGTTATTCGCAGTAATACCACCCTGCACAACTAAGCCCGACGTATCCCAGAATCCTAAATTTCTTAGAGTTCCAGTGGGTTGCTGCGCAGTAGAACCATCGGGCCCAGCATAGAACCCAAATCCAGTGCCAGTTGCGCCTCCCCATGCATTTATTAATTCTGTTCGTCCTGCTCCTGGCAAAACACTATTCCACATAACTTTGCCTCCAGATTGCGTTGAAATACCCTGCACACCTCCACCCACAGCTGCAGTTGATAACATACTCACCGCCAGACAATTCCCAGCCATTACTCCTCCTGCTGCCACTACGTCGCCATTTTGAATTTTGGTCTGTATATAGCCTTGTGGAAGTGTTCCGGTACTAACGCTTCCATTAACAGTTTCATTTCCAATAACAGTCAATGCAGGATTAGGACTCGTCAATGTATTAATTTTGTTGATAATCAAAAATCCAGGATTTATCGATAAACTAGTAGAACCCGTTCCATAACTTCCATAAATATTTCCGTATGAATATATGCCAATGCCACCATAGTCGACCTTACTAATATTAGAAAATCCCAAAGCTGTTAGCGATGTTGTATTCAAGAACCATGAACCTCCGCCGCCTCCAGCCGGTGCATTTCCCAAAGAAGGACTCACGGCTCCTGTAACAGGAATATTTGTGATATAAGCAGGATTACTACCTCCCGTATAACCTCCGCCACCAAGAACAACTCCAGTAGGACCTGTCGCCAGTTGTGCAGTCTCCCTAAATAACCGGCTATTCACATTAATTTTTGAACCACTAGCGCCAATTGCACTTCCAGTTGTTCTGAGTGCTCCAGATAAATAACTGTTAAAAGTAGGAAATATAAATGTCGCTCCTACAGGTGCCGATAACGTATTCCCAATAAATCCAATTGTACCAGATGGAGGCCCAAGAACTGCAAATGTGAATCCTTGAAGAAGCCTCGCTGTGTAAGACCCATTCCAGTATACATCTCCTACAGAACTGGTCATTCCCGAGGTCCCAAGAAATAAACCATCTTGCATTGTCGGATTACCAATAACAGATGAATATGCTGCAGTTCCTCCAGATAATAAGTAGTCGCCTACTGCATATGTGTTACCAGTGCCACCGCCAACATTTGTGAAAGTTTGATTGACGAGCACACCGAGCTTGTCCTGTGGTGTCTGCATTGTAGTCCCTGCAAATGTAATACCATATGAGGTAACAGTATATGTAGTTCCTGCAGGAACGGTAAAAGTATAAGTAACACCAGATGGACTGGTACTCACACTGTCGTTATATGGAACTTGCTGATTAATCGAAATAGTTGCATTGCCTCTAGCTATTGAGCTATATATATTTGCATATTGAAAAGTAGGAGTTGAAAGTGCTGTGCTCGATGTAGTAGTATAAGTCCAAAAATTTCTATCAATATATGTTGCGGTTAACCCAGATGGAATTTCTCCTGCCGCAGAACCAACTCCTCCTCCAGTAGCTCCTGCTCCTCCGCCCGGAACATACATAAATGTAGGACCTCCTTCCAACCAAGCTACAAGCGCATTGCCGCCACCACCCGTCCCGCCATATAACTGACTCCAACGAAGTGTAGAACCAACCGGCCCCGTAGTAAACTGTACCTCAGAGAATCCACCCGCTCCACCAGTCCCGCCATTTCCTGCTCCTCCTCCTCCCCATCCATAAATTGTATACGTAGACCCAGCAGCTAGTGCACAACTCCCACTAATTCCGCTGCCTCCAGAAACCCCTGTTGCTCCCGTTGTTCCGCCATACACAATTCGTGTGTTACCATTCACGTCCAATGAAAAGGTCGGATTAGAATTGCTTATTCCGAGCGATTGGCTTGCCGTATTTAGCGTCATGGCCGGAAATCCACGACTATTCGATATATTCAGTATGTTGCTACCGTTGATTCTCCCAGAATAGATAGTAGACGTGTTTCCAACTGCTTCTAGATATAGTTGCGTATTACCAGTAACTAACTGTAATGCAGGAGCACTCGCCTTTGTTCCATCATATGTAAGCTGCGAACTAGACGTAAATCCCCCATTTCCAAAATACACAAGTTGACCCGTTGGTCCCTGGACATTCGGACCAGCAGGACCTGTGGGCCCGGGCGGCCCACCACCAGTAGTTCCTCCAGTATAACTTACTTGATATTGGTTATATGCTCCGATAATCGGAGTAACTGAAATACCAAATCCAGGAGTAATCCCTACAACACCAGTATTAGTTATACTTCCGGTTTGGCCCGTGTATGTGACGTTAATACCAGTTCCTCCAATAAAATATGGTCCGCCTCCCGTTGGTCCCGTAGGACCTGTAGGACCGGGACCACCACTACCAGTACCACCAGGAGGAGGATACGAAGAACCATTGATTCGAGTCACATACAAATCATTGAAATATGCAGAACCACTAGAACCAGAACCACCAGAACTACCAATCTGTCTTATGTATGCTAACTGGACAGGGTTAGCAGTTGAACCTATCTCCTTGACATAAGCAGTGTCTATATCAACCAAATCCACAGCAACCTCATAAGCAGAATCTATTCCAGTTACTAGCTTTGACACCAAATTATGTTGTTGTGCATTTGCTCTCGAAAATGGATTCGATTGACTCATACTTATTATTCATTAAGATGGAAGTATTTAATTCGTTTACACATAGTATAAAAATGGAACCTCTGTTCGACCCCTCCAACACAACTCTCGGTGAACGATACACTTTGTTCCCTATAAAAGAGTCAGAACAAGACCTCTACAAACTTTATAAAAAAGCCGTAGGGTCTTTCTGGACTGTTGAAGAAATTGATTTCAGCAAAGATAAGGAGGATTGGGAGAAACTTTCAACAGATGAAAAACACTTTATTACTAATATTCTTGCATTCTTTGCCGGTTCAGATGGTATTGTCCAAGAAAATCTTGCCTCTCGATTCCAAGTAGAAGTTCAATCACCAATTGCTCGATTGTTCTATGGTGTCCAAAATGCAATGGAAGGTATTCATTCGGAGACATACTCTCTGCTTATCGACCAATACGTTAAAGACAAAGATGAGCAAGTAAAACTATTTCGCGCGATTGATACAATTCCTTGCATTGCCGAAAAAGCCAAGTGGGCACTTAACTGGATGGATGATACTAAAAAATCATACGCCACCCGCTTAGTAGCTTTTGCATGCGTCGAAGGAATCTTCTTTAGCGGTTCATTCTGTGCTATTTATTGGCTCAAAAAACGTGGACTACTACCAGGTCTCACGTTTAGCAATGAACTAATCTCTCGGGACGAAGGACTTCACACTGAATTTGCCATAGCCATGTATCGTAAAATGACCGAGAAACTCGATGCAGAAACTATCCAAATAATTGTTACAGATGCTGTTCGTATCGAAACAAGTTTCATTACTGACTCCTTGCCTTGCGCACTGATAGGCATGAATTCTCGTGATATGACCCAGTATATTCAGTTTGTAGCAGACAGACTCTTGCTTCAATTGGGCCAACGCAAACATTACAATTCCACAAACCCATTCGATTTTATGGAGTTGATTTCATTGGAGGGTAAAACTAATTTCTTCGAGAAAAAGGTTTCTGAGTATTCTAAACCTGGCGTTGGTCTCTCGCAAGCAGAAATGACTATCAAATTTGACGAGGAATTTTAAAAACTTACGAAAAACTTACTATACTGGTGATATCCGCAGTATCCGCGAAACTATCTGCATCTGCGAATACCAACGTGATTGTTTGGACATTTGAGCTCGGTTGGGGTGTAAACTTAGTTCTAAAAGTAATAGAACGGGTAGTAAAGCCCGTTATATTTTCTATCATGTCGCCGTCAAAGGTAATTGATTGAAATCCGCCCGAAAAACTGTCTACAGTGGCGTTTATGAGGTAGTTCATACCAGCCAGTGGATTAATAAAGCGGATTACCATTATGTTAAATGGACCGGCCGGCGGTGTGATAGGTAGTATAATTGGTGAAACGCCAAACTGTGTTATTGGCCAGGTGAATGTACGGTCTGCTCTAGGATTACGTAAAACATCTAATTGGAAGGAGAAAGATAGGACGGACAAAAAGTTTATTAGAACTACATCTACAAAATCACTAGCGCTAGTAAAATCGGTTATCAAGTAACTCGAATTACCTGCACTACCCCCAGTGCCAATAATTTCTTGTGAAATAACATTTGGAGGATAAGTGTTTGGTTGACCAATGGAATTGTTCATAACATTAACAACATCGTCTAATGTTAATGCAGTATTTTTACGGCCTATGTACATTACCATACCACCAGCTGCTGTAGGATAAAGTCTAAAAAGTTGGTTAGGAAAGTTTGAAGCACTGAATCTAAGCAGCAAATATGAGAGAGGATTTACATTGGTTGTAGTTATTGGAGTAGTGATGGTTCCTATACTGTTGCCACCAGTCGTTGGGGTAGTATCTGGGAAATAATTAATTGGGGCAAGTAAGTTATAACTATACAAAAAGCCGACTAAGGTTGCGCCACTGCCGCCAGGAGTATAACCGCCAAATGTATAGGGAGGCAGGACTAAATTTGATAATAAAAATCTTGAAATAGGAACAGGAGTACTATCTATAATTGGAAGACGAAGACCTGCACCTGGATTACCAAACCCGGCAGGAACTTTAGGTTTATATTGAAATCCTGTTACGCGATTTATAGGTATAAAGCTGCGGGTGGAAGTAAACTTAGTTCCTGGTGATGCCAGAAAGTTTGTAGGATTGGGAACAGATGGTACAGGTTGGTACATTGCAGTAAAGGTCTTCTGCTGTGACTTTCCATCGGGCTGTCTGGCAGCTATGGCATTAAATTTTTGTAGCTGCGTAAATTGAGAAGCAGACGGCGTCGGCATCCTTTACGTTTAAAGAAAGAAGCTTTTGTCTGTATAAAACATTAAATGAGCAGTTTTTTAAATGTTAGTGTTCTAGTATTAGCAACTATGGTTTTAGTCCTAGCCGGTATGGTGGGATACATGTACTGGCAGCAGAATAAGGTAATTACAGCAGTAAGTTCCCTCTCTTCTTTTATTGCAGGTCAGTTTGTACCAGCCCCTCTAGAAGTTCATGATTCTGATACCGATGCGGAGGAAGATGATAGAGCATCAGTTGTCGAGGAAAAACATGTGGAGGTTGTAGACAAGGTTGACATACCTACAGTTGCTGAAGTAAAGCAGGAACCGGATGTTGACGACCTTCAGACCAAGACTTCTGCTGAACTACGTGACCTTCTTTCTAAGAAAGGTATTCCTTATGGCAAACGTGATTCCAAAGGTGTTCTCCTTGAACTTCTAAAAGCATCTGCCTAAATACAATGAGATTCTTCAATAAACATTTAGATATACTAGCTGGTGGTCAAGCAAAGATACTTGTGTTTGACTGCGAGTTCTGGCATGTTCTTGGAGAATCTGGAGACCAGAAGTTTACCTTCCCGCCAAATGAAGATTTCTTTTTTATTTCAAGAGAAATTGGTGGATTTATATTAACAAAAAATAAGGATGGCTCGTGGTCTTATAACAACCCTTTTTTTGTAACTCTATCAAAGCCTAAACGCGAAGTTGCATTTCCAATTTCTAAATATGCAACTGTAGATGCATCAACTGCAAGAAAGTTGGATGACTTAGAGAATAGGTTAGGTATTCCTTGGGGGGCATCATTTCCTTCTAGATTATCACCTACGGGCGAAGAAGCTTTACGGTTGGGATTAAAAGTATACACCGAGGACTCAAATATAAAAGCTCACCACAAGCCTCCGTCGTGGTATTCAACTTTTATGAAGCATTACTCAGAATCAACCATTATTGTTAAAGGGACGGGAGATATTGATGCTTTAAAGAATGCTTCAGCAATGTATGGGTTTGATTATGTCCCACCAAAGGGAGTTATAGATATTGCTTTATGGAATGCTCAAAGCAGAAAGTTGTGTGGAACAGCCAAATTAGAAGGAACCTTCCACTGTATAACGAAATATTTAGATGATGATACAAAACATTTGGCGACTTATTTGCCTTTAGAGAAAGCGCACGACCCAACGACGGATGCATCTATGACATTGTTGGTTGCTATATATATTGCAAGTCGTGCACATAAAAAATAAGCTTTTTATGCTTAATTTTGTGAGAATTCTGCCTTCGTTTTAGGTCGCGGAGAAACAAGTTGTAATTGATGAATAATCGGAGATACTTCAATTACAATTGCTTTTGGTGCCATATTGCCTCCGCAATAAGATGGTTGGAAAACATTGGGAGGTATTCTGATAGACAAAGGAGAGTCCATTTGGTATATTTAATATTATAAAATCCCTTTAATCCATTTTTACAGTCGTGTGCTACAATTAATAATGAAGGTTGTATCATTTGATGTTGGATTACGTAATTTAGCTTTTTGTATTTTAGAAGGAACAAGTCGCAAAGATGTTCGAATTCTTCATTGGGATTTGATTGATGTAATGGCAGAGGGAGCAGGCCATGACAACCCAAAATGTTTTAAATGCCGAAAACCAGCAAATTGGAAACAGGAAGAAAAATATGCATGTACAGTTCATAAAACATGCTCAACGAAGAAATTTACGAAGACTTCACTAAACAAGAAAACGTTAGAAGAATTGAAAAAGGAAGGTTTATTGTTGAAGATAGATGGGAAGACGAAGAAAGACTATGTGGATGGTATTTATTTATATTATTCATCGCGTATCTGGAAACGATGTGTAAAATCTTGTAAGCAAGGAAGTGTTGTTGATTTGGCTCCTTTAATATCAACATCTTTGACATCAAGGACATCCATGTGGACAGGTTCAGACAAAGTAATATTCGAACAGCAACCAGACAAACGTATGATGGCTGTTCAAGCAATGATGCATATGTGGTTTGTATGTCATGGTTATGAAGCTAAAGGAGTTTCTGCTGTTCATAAGTTAACAAATATGGTCACCATTGATGATGCAACTAAAACGTATAAGGGACGCAAGAAAACTGGAATTGTTCACGCGACAGCTTTAGTTCCTGAGAAGTGGAAAGATTACATGCTTAAGCACCCCAAAAAAGACGACTTAGCAGATGCTTTTTTACAGGGACTTTGGTTTATGGAAAATACTAAGTAGATATAATGGAATACCTCCTAAGATTGATTAATGGTATCGGTAATAAGATATTTATTTTGAGTTACTTTCTTAATAAATACCCTAAAGATACTTTATTGATAATTGACCAACAATCTCATCACCAAAGAGGTTCTGCAGAAGAAAAGATATGGTATTTATATCCGGAACTTTTAAATCATCCACAAATCCGATTCATCAAATGGAAACAATATGATGAATTAAAGGGAAATATACCCGAATTACAAGTGACAAACGATGTCTTTCATAACATTGAAGGATTCTCTAAAGCAAAGAAATGGTTTACTCCAAATTCAGAATACAGTTACTTAGATGATAAATATGACTTTGCAAGGGGGTTGTTTGTTCATTTTCGATTAGGTGACAAGTTTATACAAAACTATCAAAAGGTCCGTAAAGGAGCTGCAAAAGATTATATTGTTATGAAACCAGAATACTATATAAAACATATAATTAATGCCAAAGGACCTGTATACGTTTTTTCAGACCAGCCCAGAATAGCTAAATGTCTTCTTGGAGACGAGTATATTTATGTAGATGAAGGCGTAAACGAGACTATGTATTGCTTTCAAAATGCTAGACATCTTGTTCTATCAGAAAGTACAATGGGATTTGCAGCACTAAAACTAAACAATAAGAGATATTATGCAGTTGTTCCTGGACATTTTATCTGGGAAAAAAAGTTAGTTAAAACGCCTTATTTTGAGAAGTCTACAAAACTAGAAATAGAACACGATAAAGACTTTATATTGGAAACTAAAGCAGAGTATGAAGATATTATCCAGAGGTGTAAAATTAAACAATTGTAACGGTAATCTTCTTTGCATTGGGAGCTAAATCTTCCTCTGCTTCAACCTTCCACTGGATGTCATTAAAACCGTGCTTTCCAGTATCGCCTTTTACGTCTTCCCACTTGTGCATGTTTTTCATTTCTGGAATTGTTCTGGTGTCTTTATGTTCTAAGACCTTGTATCCCTTATCTGTAGAAGGTCTTAGTACTTTTATTCCATGCTTTTTTAGTCTGTTTCTCATTGCATCATCTTCTCCTCCCCAACCCCAAAACATATTAGGATATCCATTGATTCTCTTGATATCCTTTAGTGATATGGATAATGCTTGGCCAATAAAGCCATCTCCCGAATACTTATCTTTATAAACTGCGCCAACATGTATAGGATATTCAGGAAATGCAGTATAATATGGTATTAATGGTGCCAGAGGAATTAAATCAACATCGTGGTAGATTATATGGTCTATTTTCATTCGCTGAGCAATACGAGCACCAATATTTAACAGAGCTCCGCGATTAAATTTGCGTTCATCTTGCGATTGTTCGATAATCAAAACTCTCCAATCTGGATGGTATCGCGACATATGAGATACGAACTTTTTTAGATGGTCCGCACGTTCTTGTTCAGCGTTGTCTCTATACGGAACAAGTATTATGGGAATACTTCTAGGCAATTCCTTGACCTGCTTTAAGTCTAGTTCAACAAACATTTATAGTTGTTTAATAACAAGATGAGAATTCTGACAGGATTCCAAGAAGCATTTGATTATGTTAAACCATTTTTGAATTCTACAAGGAAAGGCTCTACAAGTTCTCGTTATCCTTCACAAATCAGAGGACCTTGGAAGCAAGATATACAGTCTGCAGAAAACTCGTTGAGATATATTTTTGAAAAGCTTCATCATAACTGTTACTTGCTTTGCTCGGATGGAGATAAAGCAGAGGTATCCAAACTTGAATCAAATTCGACGTCTCCTTCTTTGCGTCCATACTTAACCCAACGCTTGAATAAGACAATGAAAGCCGAAAAGAGGAAACGCTTAATGAAAACTCTGAGGTCTAAGGAGTGGAGGATTATGCAGTGTATCTTGAAACCTTTTAAGTCCAGTACAAACACTGAATTCCCTAAATTTATTAAATATATCAACGTTCCCAAAGGAGCATACATATTCTCATTAACTGATGCACAAATTCTGAGAGAGGATGGTCATGAACCTTGGCAGATGGTTTCGGGTTCAAAACCTTTGGGGGAATATAACTTCTCATCTCATATACCTATGTTTGCTTATTCAGGTCAGCAAGGTTATTATGATATTCCGATTCCAACTTATGATGATATGGAGTTGTATTTCAAACCTTACAATCCACCAAATGTAGATTGGGATACTAAAAAAGAAATCGCTGTATTTCGTGGAGCCCCTACGGGATGTGGATATACGGTAAATACTAACATGCGTCTAAAGTTAGCGACTCTGAAATCAGATACATTAGATGTTGGAATCGTAGAGACCAGAGGAGTTATGCGATTTGACCCGGTGCATGGATTAGATGAATTACATATCAATATACCTAAAGTTTCTTTTATGTCTCTGGAAGAACAATCGAAGCATAAATATATCATTCATGTGGATGGTAATGTTTTAGCTTATCGTTTGCTAAAGACGATGTTATTGGGGTCAGTTATTTTGCGTGTAGAAAGCCCATATATTCACTGGCTAGACCATCGTATGAAGGCTGGCAAGCATTATATATCAATAAAACCAGATTTGTCAGATTTAGAAGAACAGATAGAATGGTGTAAGCAGAATGATAAAAAATGCCAAAAAATAGCTGAGACGGCAAAAAGGTTCGCCGAAGAAGCATTATCTCCTGAATTTATGAAGTCATATTTTGAGAAATTGTTAAATGCGTTAAAGTTTTCATAAGCCTAACGTGAGTATCTAACAAATGGACATTATAGGTTTAGACATGCTTGTAAATCCCAGCATGGCTGGTGGTAGTGGAGGGGACACTGCACTGCCTACCTTAGACACCTTTGACCTTCCAAACTTTACTGAAGCAGCTGACTCAGTTCCACACATTATTCCAAATCTGGATTCCGTCGGCCCTACAGAGACGTGGAATGGGGTTCAGAATATGAATGCAGAATCTTACATTCCTTCTACTAGAACTCGTATGTCAGATGAACATGTTCAACGCAAAAAGTATGAAACTCTTCGTAAGTTTGACCGCCTTGCTAAGATGGGTGTTCCTATGCGTAAAAGGTTCACAATGGACTCAAGTCTTGAGGAGATGGAGATGGAGCTTGAGTTCATTCGTAAAGAAAAGGACATGGATAGGTCTGTTCAGCAGTTCTCTGAGTGGTTTGTGACGGGTATGGGAGGTCTTGAGTGGTCGTCGAAGAATGTAGCAATGGTAAAGGCATTTGGTCTTCAGTTGGATGGTCTATCTGAGGCTGCTCAGATGAAGGTTGGGGATATGGAGGAAGATTTTGAGGAACTATACGACATGTATGGTGATAAACTGAAGATGCATCCTCTTGTTCGTATTCCTATTCGAACTTGTATGATGGTATATATGGTTCATCTAACTAACCAGATGATTCAGAAGTCACCTGTTCCGAACCTTGACCAAGTACTAAAATCTAATCCTGATATTGCTCGCCAACTTGCTACTGCAGCAATGCAGTCACAGAGCAATCAGCGCGGGACTCATGTTGCGCCTCCTCCCATGGCTCCTCGTGGGGGTGGTGGATTCGGGGGTAACACCGAGAACCCGATGGCAGGTCTTGCTGATTTTATGAGTTCAATGATTCCTCCTCAGCCCCAGCGACCTCCTCAGACTATCAAATCACCTGTAAAACTTGCTCCTCGCCCTAATCCTCAACCTCCAGCGGCTGCTGTTCAGCCCAGGGTAGACATGAAGCCTCCTAGTGTTCCTGCAGATATTTCAGAACTCCTAAAATCGGTTAATTCAGGAGTTCAGCAGTCCGATAAGAAGGTAACACTTGCTCCCTCTGCTAAAAAGGGAGGCTCTACGGGTAAAAATTCTGTAAGCATAAAGCTTTAGGCCGTAAACTTGTCGCCATAAGACATTGCAACCTCGATGGGCAAGGGTCCATTGACAATGATGTTTTGAAGCAGGATGTGAATGTCAATCCGCGTCGAGCAGACAGCATTCTTCATCTCCTTCAACACCTCTATCTTGGTGGCATTGTTTCCGGCTGAGTTGTATTTGTCAACAAACTTGTAAATTGGGTTGTTCATAAAGACAACTTGGGGAGTTGTTGGTTCTTCTACTAAGAAGAGCGTGCCGTTGATTAACTCAATGTCGCGGCACCCGTACCAAGGCGATAACTTTGGAGTCCCAAAAGATGGAAGCGGCGAAGGCTCGGCCATCGATATAGTTATTCATATTTTAATAAAGAAAAAATCCATTTTTCAGAAAAAATGTATGCCTACATCTTTTCCGAATAATATCAGGTAGCTAATCTAATATCACTCTTGGTCTTCTCGCGACCCATCGGTATATTTACGTTATACATTATTAACGACCAACACTCCCTTTTACTTGTTGATATACCGTTCTCTCCGGCGTTAGTGCTTTTACTGTCACACTTCAGGCAACTGCCCCTCCTTCGCAGTTACTGTGTTCAACTTCATGAACTCCTTTTCATCCGTTATTTAAGGTCAACGTAACCTATTCAACGTCCCTATTTATCGGCGTTGAATCGAAAGTGTTATATGTCATGGTCTCTATCCTTGACATTGCAAATCCTATACCTTGCGAGAACAAGATATTTTGGATACTATTTTTATCCACAGATAATTCTCTTATTTCGCTGTTTCCCATCTCGGGAATATGCTAGTTTAATCAAATCGTTAGCGGATATCTACAATATCCTGCAAATTCGTTTCGTATGAAAAAAGAATTCGTTTTTATGGGATTTAGTAATTAGATTTCTTTTCTTTGGCGTCCAGCTTGGTCTGGGCACGGTCACGCTTCTGGTACATCTGAGAGACAATATTAAACATATGCTTGTATGTTGCTAAAGCACCCCCAGAAGACCGGCAGTCAATCAGATATTTGCCATTGCCACAGGTGACAATCAGCTTCGTGCCGTTGGGTGATAGAGACACACCATCATCCGTGCGAATCTGGATAAGTTTCCGGCCAGTATCGATTGTAATACTTGCATCAATTACGCCATTCTGATGCGTAAAGTTAATAGGTTCGGGAGCACAAACAACAGATGCCATTGTAGAGTTTTGTATTATTATCAATGTTATTATGCTAAAATCCATTTTCATTGAAAAAGGTTTCAAACCTTTTATGCCCGGATTTTGCCAGTTGCCTCGTAAAGGTCATTCACCAAGGCAAGTGTGCGACGCGAATACATCGAGTCATCCAAAGCCGTGTAGTGCCTAATCCCGTGCTCATTGCGCTCAAGTCCAAGCTCCGTTTCCAGCAGAGAAATGGCTTTCTCGGCCTCAGAGCGGGCGGCGTCTACATGCTTCGATGTGATGACGGAATTAGGCTCGTTTGAACGGCGTTTGAGAACCTGGAGAGTCCCCAATTTGGAGCGGCCAGTGATGACAGCTTCAGACGGAGGGATTGACTCAAAGGTTGGCATTTTAGAGCGTTATATATGTATTTTTATTAGCAATCAAATCCGTTTTTAGTGCTGAATATATGGATATACGAGTGCTCCCACCACTACAAGCAAAACTAATATGTCAACTGTTCTCACTATCTTTTTATACTTAACAGGAAGCTCGTCAAATTGCTTCTGATAACTAGCAGGTTTAGCCCAACCCCATAACCAACCAAGAACCGTAATTTTAACCTTATCGTTGCAATCGTATATCATATCATACCAAGCCATTGCGATGTATGCAGAACACGCTAATAAGAATGCCGCTACAAATCGATGTGCAAATGCCTTTGGATGAGGTAACCAATATACCATGAGAACAAATCCAGAAAAGACCAAACACTTAGGATTCAAGTATAGGGGTGTCCCAAATAAACCTCCACCCATTTAATATACTACATAGGTTATTGAATACAAAGCAGCAAGGATAATAAATGCTAAGTGTGTAGTAGGTTGTCCTTTTAGCAATGTATACATGCCTACAGTTGATAACATAATGCCTGAGTCAGCAACAATTGGACCCCAAGATACTTCCTTAGCGTAATCTTTCATCAAGTCAATTACTGCATTTGTTCCTCTGGGTATCGGGACAACTAAAAGAACATAGTATAGAACATCATGAATAATCTGAACAACGACAGAATACATAGCCAAAGTTAAGCCAGTTGCCGAAGGAACTAAAAAGTGTGCAATCATGATTCCTATCATAACGCTTGTAACATCCGAAACAACAGCAATAGACCCAAACTTGTCATACCATAATTTTATACTTTTACCAGTTCCAAGAACCTTGAATATATATATGACCCAAAACTCAACAACCAACGCTGCAGCAGTAAGTCTGGAGATGTCCATTTATTATTTACCAAATAAAGGAGGTTCTTGACTTGAAGCAGAACCCTCAAATGGATTGTTTGCAGCAATAGATACGGCTACCTTTTCTCCTCCAGATGCCATTCCTTCTCTAGAAAATGGTCCTTTGCCTCTGAAAAGTCCAGCCGATAATATTACAAATGCTGCTGTCAAAATCAATGAAGTCACCAAATCTTTAGTTCCTACAAAACATACTGCAAAGATAGTTAGTCGACGAAGAAACAAATTTTGTGAATATTCATTATCGTCGTGACTTAATTCGTGAACTATAAACCTGCTTCCAACGTTTAGTAAAAGCAACATAATTCCCGAGAATACTGTACTTGTGTTCAAAAATCCAACAGCATATTGAAGCTGCTGTAAGACCATTTATTAAAACATGCTAAATTTCTCTGTGATTTTAGGGTCTGAATGAGGCTTTACAGCTGCTGTAGGAGTCGGAGGTTTAGTTTTGTCCTTACCTTTTTCCTGCATAAGTTTACCTCCCTTGCCTGCTAGCATTCCGGCAAGTTTCCCAAGCTGCTCGGGCTTGGGTGCCCCAGACTTAGGCTGCTCCTTCTTTTCAGGCGCCTGCTCCGATGCATCTAAGTATTCTAAGACGGGGTAAGAACTAACTAAATATGCTACACCACAAAGAAGTCCGATAGGCTGACTCTTCATGAATACACCCACAACTCCAAGCAAAACAAGAACCTGCCCGACAGGACTTGCTAGAACAAGCGATACAAATTTGGGAGGAGGATGGGTAAAAAACGCAATATACACTATCAGACCGAATATAACAAGATATTCAGGAGTTACTTTCATTTGTTCATTCTACTGCTATTTTTTCTATGCTCCTTTGAACAAGATGAACTTCTCGAGTCTGGACGACGTGTTCCCAGATAAACCATGGCCCAAAAAGACACATGGCATAGCCAAAACAGAGCCAAAAAGAGATGCTGTCCAAGAAGGACGCGTCTTCACTGACCCTAGAAAACGAGGCGAGCATAGTATTCAGAAAATGAAGAAGGGGATTGATGACCTAACTGGGACGTTACCAATTGTTCAAGACGATGATGCCCCAAACTTCAGCCCAGAAAAGGTTGCAACCAAGGAACATTTTGGAACAACTAAAGCAGAATATACTAAACCATTTTATCCTTCTGATGATGGGACTTCATTTGCTTATGCTCCTCCTTCGTTTCAGCAAGAGGCTCACGAGGTTCAACTTCAACGACTCTATAGACTTTTAGACCAGCAATCGATGGGCTCTGAAACTCCTGGGACGCAAGATTTACTTCTATATATTTTTACAGGTGTGTTCTTTATTTTTACTTTTGATACCTTCGTGAATCTTGGAAAAAGACTTAGGTCTTAGGCCGGGAAGGTTGTAAAATACAAGGTTTTCATTTCTTGCATCTTCTTCTCAACTTCGCCGTCGTCCTTGGCTTTTCTCGCCTCAACAAGTTCTGCAAGCAGAACTAACCGTTTCTCTCTGTACGCGATGCTTTTTTCGAAGATGCGTATTGATTCCGGATTTAGTGACACTTTGATGCGTTCGCGAGCTTCCTCGTTTCGCATCTGAGAATCTGCTATCTCTCGCTGAAGCATCGTATTAAGCGATGCAGCCAGATTTGCAGGCATCTTTGATAGTCAAATAAAAAGTGCTTAGCCTTTCCGTTTTTACTTATTCCAGAATTCACGGCGCTTTAGCTCTTCTAAAGCCATTTTGTAATTGGAACTGGCAATGAAGATTTCACGGTCACAGAATTCAATAGTATAATTTCTTGTGATAAAGTCACCTCCATCCTCGTCTTGGTATACTTTGGGGACGTATATTCCATCCAACAGTTTTTGGCGAATGGCGTTGTGCTCGTCTAAGCATGCCTCTGCGCTTGTCAACATATTAGTAAGCATACTGTCACTAAATACACGTAACCATGGCTCCATATTTATGACTAACTCGAATAAAAAACTGCAATTCCATTTTTACTTTTCAACGGAATATACAACTTTACGCAAACCATATTCGCGAATACATTTCTCTAAGAAAATTTGGCATTCACAGCAAGGTTTTGAATCTAAAAGTTTATCGTGTGCATTGTAACGGTAAACATAAAGTGTTGCTCCACGAAGTAGTGAAATATCGCCAAGATTTCTCACTACTGCGCGTTCGGCATGGATGGTTTGATGTGAAAATCCAACCCCCTTCGACCGAGAACCGACCGAATTATGTCCTATTGACAATACCTTGTTCCTTCGAACTAACACTGCCTGATGGTAGTGTGTGTTATGCGGAAGAACATCTGGCCGTCGATTCTCCATTTCTAATTAAAAATCGTTCTATTAAAAGAGTCCATTTTTATCAAAGATATTTGAATGATACATAAAGCGGGTCATATAGTGTATAACCACCATGCGGACATGGTTTTCTACATCCTAACTTCTCTAATGCTTCACATCTTGACAATTTTAGAAAGTTTTCAAGAGGCATTTTAGCCTTTTTTGCCAACAACTCGAGGCCTTCCATATGTGTCATTTTTTTGATTCTACCAATAGAATCCTTGGGTGGTTCTTTGCGAATCAATCCCAAGTTTCTACACGATATCACTGCTCTTGGCGACGGCCAAACATCATGATTGTATAGCTTGCGGATATCCATCGGTTAATGTTTATATCCTGATATCTTTGAATTTCGTTTTTAACTCCAATCCATAACAATAATTCTTTCCAGAATTTTCCCATCGTATCCTGCAGTTTCTTTATAAGCAAAATCAACTCCTGGGTATTCTGCTTTCAAAACCTCAATAAGTTCTGATACAAAGTCTTCAGTAATAAGAAATCCATGAAAAGCCGAGTCCCTGTTATTCAAATCAATAATATGCCTTGTTTTAGTACCAAATTCAATGCATGCTTTTATGTTTGGCCATAAAGTCAGAAGAATCCTGTCCATTACTTGATACTTTAATAGTCCAGAATATTGGCCAGTTGGGCTTTTGTTTTTAGAAATCCCCTGTAAGTTTTCACGCGATTTCAAAAGAGTTGTTGGCGGGAGGTGACTCATTGATAGTGAAAAGATAGCAACATTTAAGCTCTATCGCCAAGACGAGTTTCGATTGTTGAGAATTCATCGAATGAGTTTTCTAGAGTTTCGATGTCTAGAGACATGCTCCAATCACCTACAGGCCAATACATGTATGAACTCTGGTCCATGGTATGCGTTCTGAGTTTGAACTGAAGTCTATCAAGTTTGGTTAAAGCAGGGTAGAACTCAATAGTCTGGTGTGCATTGGAGCTCTCATTATACGTTACTAAAGGGTCTGAAGGATTTGATACAACAAACTTACCAAACACAGAATTGGTGGATGCTGACCTACCAGGGTAAGGGGCTGTTTCATCTGACATGTTCAAACCCTGAACTTCTAAAAAGAAGTATTTGGGTTGTTCGCCTATCGGTTGTCCTGTCGAAATAGAGCCAGTCGAATCAGCTCCTGTCCATATATTTACAGTTGTTCCAAGTGTGTCAACTAAGGTCTGAGGAAATTCAGCATCTTTAATATTGATAGAAGTTACACGTTCATACGTCCTAGGCAAATATAGTGTAAACCGTCCATTATTGGGGTATACGGTTGTGTCTCTGTCTGCTGAGTCTAGGTGTAGAACACGCGTTCTCTTAACAAGCTTCTGCACAGGCTTTGAAGGTGATACTTGAACTCCATTATAGTCGAATGAACGATTCATTTGTGTTTCAACGCGATTTAAAACTTCCTATAACGACGTGTTTTTCTCATAATTGATTTTGGCTGCTTAGTAAATTGTTCTCCTCTACGAAGACCTTCCCGCTTCTTTCGTGTTGTTCGAGCATACTCTGACGAAGATAGACGTTTAATCGCTCTTGCAGGCAAATATCGTTCACCAGTCAGCAATGAAGGCAATCCGGACTTTGTTCTCCAATCCTGGATAGTCCATTGATGCAATGAGTTCTTCCGACTTCTTTCTCCAATATATTTGCCTCCTCTGTCCTTGTATAACTTAACAGCTAACTGAGCCTTTCGTGCACTCCACTGGCCTGGAAGACCTCCCTTTGAACCACGAGTAACCTCTGCTTTTACCCGTGCCCATAAATCTGGTTTTGTTCTCTGCATTATAATAATGAAATATCTTATTGTCAAAGGAGGGCCTTGTGGATTTGGTGATAGGCTTCAATGCTTGAAAATGTGTGTTAAATATGCTTTGAAATTCAACTTGCAGATTTATGTCGATTGGGAAGATACGATATGGTCGCATTCTGGTGAAAACTTTTATACATATTTTGGTCTAGCAAATATTCCAGTATTAAGGTCTATCGACGATATTCCCGAGGGCGCAACTGTTTTTCCATCATTTTGGAAAGATAAAATGAAGTTACCCTATATCCAAGATTACTCTAAAACAAATCCAGAAATAGACATAGGTTACATACAAGACCAAGTATACACTGAAGATGTTGTTGTTCACTCGTCGAACGGATATCGGTGGGTATATAACGACTCTGCTTTTTTTGGAAGTGTATTTCGTGTTACTGATAGACGAATCGTAAATAAGGTAAAGGAAAGGCAACAAAAATATCAATTATCACAGAAACTTGGAGTTCATTTAAGAGGTTCTGATAGAGCTTCGACTATAGATAAATCTCATCGTATGTCTGCATTAAATATTAGATTAGTATCCTCTGGAATAATGAATAGAACCAGCTGTATAGCTGTATCAGACGACCCAGATTTTGTAAGTATGTGGAAAGCAAGATATACGACATTCCCAGTTTTAACGGAAGTTGGATGTCTAGGTGGTAATGGCGGCGTACACACCAAATCAAAAGACTCTTTAGGCGTTTCAAAAGATTCTCTAAATGTCGATATGTTAGTAGACTTCTTTACCCTTGCTTCGTGTAACAGCGTATTAAGCACTTCGAAAGATTCCAGATTTGCTCAAGAAGCCCAAAGGTTGCATCCACACATAAACCAAATTTTAGGATAAAACGGATACTAAAGTATATATCATAATATAACCCAAAATGGCTTTGACTATCCATGGCTATCGGATACCCAAACCTGAAAATCCTCATCATATCAAAGGTATTCTGACCGTCAAACCATATGTTCCTTCTGTATTCGTAAAACCCCAATTTGTCCCAAGATATAAGGTATTCCAAGAATCAGAAGAACACCTATACGTCCCAAAGCATTATGGTATCCAAACCTTTGGACCATATGTTGCATCCACAAGGGATGTTCAGCAAACTCCAGATAAGTTTTGGGATTTTAAAGGGTCGTTGAGACCAATCCAAATGCCTGTCGTCGATTCCTTTCTGAAGCCAGAACCACACGACGGTATCATCTCATTGCAGACTGGTGGAGGCAAAACAGTGTGTGCGTTATACATTGCTAGCCAACTAAAACTCCCAACTATTGTTTTGGTTCATAACACATTCTTGCGTGACCAATGGCTTGAGAGAATTGGTGCATTTCTTCCTAATGCTCGTATTGGTCGTGTACAAGGCGAAACACTCGAAATTGAAAACAAAGACATTATTGTAGCCATGCTTCAGTCATTATCCATGAAAGACTATCCGCCTGCCACATTCAAACCAATCGGCCTTGTAATCGTTGATGAATGTCATCATATTGCCTCTGAAGCATTTAGTCAATCTATCCCAAAGATTACTTCAAAATACATGTTAGGCCTATCAGCGACCCCAGAACGCAAAGATAGGTTAATGCACGTTATTAATTGGTTTCTTGGTCCCATGCTTTATAAGTCGGATACAGCCGATAAAGTTGATGAGAAAGTAAAGGTCGAATACTTTGAATTCGAACCACCAAATAAAGAGTTCAACGAAGTAATCTTAAATGATGCTGGAGTAATGTTTACGTCACTGATGATTAACAAGGTTGTTGATTATGAACCACGCAATAGGTTTCTGATTGAAATTCTGAAAGATGTGTACCAAGAAAAAGAAAGGCAAATACTTGTTCTTTCAGACCGTGTAGAACATACTAAGGTGTTATTTGAGATGCTTCCTCCTGAAATACAAGCAGAGTCGTGTATTTTAGGACGTGATGTTAAAGCAGAACAAAGAGCTTTGTGGTGTTCGACCAAACGAATCTTAATTGCAACCTATTCAATGTGTTCGGAAGGATTTGATGTTGCTACACTAAACACCTTGCTTATTGCGACTTCTAGGCCCAGTGTTGACCAAATTGTTGGAAGGATTCTAAGAGTTGACAAAAAAAACAGAACGGTAGACCCACTCATTCTAGACGTAGTCGACCCAGCATTTCGTCGTCAATTTCAAGAGCGCCTTCAGCTTTACAAAAAACGGAGTTACTTGATTGAGAAATGTCTAATAGAATAGCATCCTTCTTAGGAATCCATTCAGCAATATGAAATGTATGATTAGGATTACAAGGAACCAGAATTTGATACTGTGTCTCAGTAGTAGATAATAAAAGGTAAATTTTTGAATCAGATTTTCTCATCACACTTGTCATTTATATTTATAAACTATCTTCATCAAAACTGTATTGCGTCGTATAATCATTATAATCTCGGACTGCACGGTCTCCATAATCACCATAGTCTACTTGTAGTTGTGTTCCATCGTCTGCAATTGGTTCATTGCCATTTTCTACATAATCTCTTTCATCATTATATCCTTCCTCTGGCCTGTTCATATCAACAACGTCTACTTCCTCTAACTCAGGGTCCGTGTAGTTTAGTTCACGTACAAATCTCTTACGGTCGACATTTGTAATAATAAAATCAGCCAATCCAAGTTCCAATAATCTTTTTGTCAATTCACGTTCGGTATCATTCATCGAACGAAGAGAAGACTTTAGAGTATTTCTCTCCTTTGCTTTGAGTTCAAAATCTTCTTTCTCTGCAGCCGCCTTGCTCAGAAGAATCATTCGAATTGTTAAATCTTGTTTCAAGGCATCGCTTGTCGCTCTAAGCAAGGGGGGACTTGCTTTGATAATATGTAAAAGCTCGAAGAAGTAACCTTTCGCAATATCTCTTATCATCGGATCAGATTCTGAAATATCAATATTTTCGAGTTGATTACGAATCCGGATTTGTTCCTTTTTGGCAAATGAGGTATCATACAAACAAGAAAGAAGACGTGATGTAATAGTTACAAAAGCTGTTCCATCTGCAGATTTCACGAACTCATTCAGTACGGCGAAACCACTTGGAAGTCCAAGAGCGACACGTTTACGTATTTCGCTGTCTGATGGACGATAAAAAGATACAGGAACATCGCGAAGAGATATACTTTCAAGTCGTGGGGATGGTTCGATTCGAGATTGAAGGCTAAGTTCTGCCTGTAATACATTTGGTGGTTGCTTTGTAGTCCACAAAGATGTTAATGTATTCGAATTACACACTGTATATTGTTCATCTCCCATTGCCTCTCCAGGTAAAAATACAGGGTCCTCTATGACATCCAACGGCAATACTAATGAATTTCTTGGAGCCTCTTCTTCGGGAACTTCATATCGTTCACGAGCATTTTCAAATATAGTTTTGTTTTGTTCGGCAAAGAACTTAATCCACTGAAGAGCTTGTTCTTGCAAAGTTTTCGATTTCTTTAATACTTCTCTCAAGATTGTTGCAACACTTCCACGATAGGAACCTGGGAATGATTCAAAGGTCTTTCGTAGCAATATAAGTATTGAATTTAGTATATAACATTCTTCAGGGTTATCAGAATCTCTTGGATATCCAGATGTATTCAATGGTCGGTTACCAACACTTCTTTTAGGAATGAGAAACGGGTTATGTGCCTGAAGCAATACAACAGCTCCTGCAACACCTAAAGCTCCCTCTACCAACTCTTGTTTTTCTCTAGAAATAGCCTTACTGGATATAGCCCTTGCTTTTAGTCCAGCTGAAAGTTTGCGAATTAGTTGCAGTATAGGTATTAGTTGTTTTTCATCAGGTAATACTTGGAGGAATGTCAGAATAGTAAAAAGCAAAGATTCTCCTGCATTGTCAGGATTAAATATCTTTTTGAGTTCTGCTAATGAATTCACAAGATTGTCTCCCTGAACTATATTAGTCTCCAAGGCAGAGTATTCCATGACTAAATGACCATCTTCGTCGTATTCTTTTACAGCAGCAAAGGTATCTGAATTGATTTCTTCTCCACAATGTTGACATACTCGTTTACCATCAATACTTACAGTCCAATCCGCATAAAACTTGAACTTATCTTCTAAAGCCCCCCGAAGAATCTCAAGTGTATGTAGACATAGCACAAATTGACCTGTAGTATCGTAATATTTATACTTCTCTAATGACAAGTCACGAATAATCTTCTCCAACGCTTCCGCTTTGTCTTCGGGTTCCCTATTAGTGTCTTCTTGAATGACAAGAACATCTTTGCGCCTTTCAGATTGAAGAGCATGTTCAGCCTTCTCATATTTAGGAGCTGCTTCAACGTGTGAAGAAATCTGGAATTGTTTCAATAGTTGATGGTATTCCTTAATAATATCATTCTTTGTCGATTCCTTCCATATTATACGATTCTTATATGCAGCCGTAATCTTCTCCTGCATAATAGTGCTTACAGGAATACATTGCCCACCCTTCCCTACAGGACGATATAATCCACTCGACAAGAAACTATCAAAATTTGATGTAAGCATCATACATATTTCTGGATTTGATTCAGGAAATGCAGCTACAGGAACATCAGCAAATGGAGAGACGGCTAAACTTCCTGCAGAACTTGCTTCCGATAATAGAAGTCTTGACACAAAATATCCTCCATCTATTTGGTCAGATAACCATAGTCGCGAATCATAACCAGGATACCATTGCTTTGAATAGACCTTAGTCAGAATTTCACTAGGCACATCAGGAGTGTCACGTTTCCATTTAATTTCCAACACTGGCATAGAAACATCTTGACGTTCGATAGGAGGAAACCGTTCTTTCCATGCTGCCCAAGGAATTTGGGGCATTCTGATATCGTATAACTTCAACAATTCTTTTACCGAATAAGGGTCAGTTGTTACAGGAATAGCATGTTCCATAATAGCCGTAACACTTGGGAAAGAATCAAGCAAAGACATGTCAGTCTCTACAAAAGAAGGCTTGTTTGATTTGAGAAATGGATGGTCTAATAAAGGCCGAGGCAGTTCAGGACGTTCACCTAAATAAAAACCAATAGTCTTGATTTCGTCAGATGTATTAGGAACCTCTAACGCAATAGAATCATACATTCCATCATCCCGAATAATATTTTTAGTTGTCAAATAGTTCCCCAGACCTATTACGGGTTTCTGACCTTCTTGATTTACAAGTAAAGCCTTTTCACCAAGAAGCCGACCATCTGCTGTACTTGTATAAGGTCGAGGCAATGCACCCAGTAGACGTGGATAGTAATTGGCTGTTCTTTTCTGCTCGAAAATAGGTATCCATTCTTTTTCGTATGAATAACGTTTGTAATCAAATTCGGCATATACAGGATTAATCCATGGGATGGTTACGCCTTTACGAATATTATTAACAATGTAATCAGATTCCGTTGCAATAATTAGACCTTCATATGCTAACTTGAATCGGTCTTTTAATTTCTTGAGTTCCTTTATTTCATGCTTGGTAACCTTACCTTTGGGCAAGACTTTCTCAAAGTAATCTGTTAGCTGGTTTTCCAGCGTAAAAAACCTTGTTTCTTCAGGTTTTTGTATCTCTTCTTCGAAGTCGAAGGTTTCTAAAACTTCGAATTCGGTCGGTTCAAAGACAAGGACGTCTGCCATTATTCTATAGTCCCTTTTCTACTATCTCACAATATTCGTGAATGGTTTTTTGTGTTTCCTTAAGCAGAGTTTCGGGTTTCTTTTCCGAACACCAACGGAGAACCATAGTCTTTTTCATGTCATGAACAATGTCATACGACACGAAGTTGGCATCCTTAGAATGATAAATGACTTCTTGAAGCAAGGCTCCGACCGTATGTCCGCCTTGGTCGAGCTTTACGTGATAGACGTTCTCGGGTTCGCGAGTAATCTTCTCAAGTGCATTCTCCATCCAAGAGTCTACTTGTTGCTTTAGTTCTACAAGACCTAACTTTAGAATTTCAGTTGGAGGAAGGACTCCGACACTTTCAAACGACATATCAACCCAATTAGGACGACCCATCTCATCTATAGAATAAGACTTCTGGGCATAGAAGTTGTCAAATACGCGAGGGTCGCCTCCACCCTCTACAAACTTCTCCTTATCCTTCTTTGCTCGCTCAGGGTCAATATGAAACGAGCGAGTGACTGTACAGACCTGAGACCCTTTCTCAACCGCAAGCTTGCCCTTAATGTATACCTGCTCACCTTTCCGAACACGTAAGAACAATAAGGGAGTCTTTAGGTCGCGGTCCTGCATGATAATATTCTCTCGGCCAGATTCAACTACAAAGTCGTCTGTGGTAACAGTTGTATCTTCGGGCTGAGGATAAAGACGAAGACGGATATTTGCTTCACGGATGATTGTTGCATCAGTATGAAGAACGTTTACTGGAAGAAGTTCCATCCTGTGCTTTAACATCTCATTTGGCATTTGTGTAGTGTTCTCCAAGACTTGAACATCACGAATAACAACTGTTGGGATGCTGCTCATACATACGCGATAGAGTGCATTCGAAAATGTAGGAGGAAAATTCTCAAACTCCGACGTCATGCGAATTGCATCTTTCTTTTTAACAGAAAATGTCGCCATTGTTTTATATCAATAGTTTCGTTATCATGTCAATCCGTTTTTTCCTTGCTTGAAACAACGAATGTCCCAGCCATATCTTTTTTATAGTGAACGCTGCCCTCATAGCAAGCAAATTATTGAGACTCTAAAGGGTCTCAACAAATCTGGATTGTATAAATTTGTCCTTGTCGAGTCATTGGCAAGAGAGCAGATTCCAGCATTTCTAAAGAAAGTTCCAACACTATATGTGCCCGACTCGAAAGAGGTGGTTGTTGGTAAAGATATTTTTGGCTATATCAGCAAGCCTACCAATTCACGTAAAGAACTTCCCACAAAAGGCCCAGATGGCATTCCTACAGGTGCTGCACCAGTTGGTGATATTTCGGCGTGGGGGTTTGAAGGCTCTGGACGGTTATCTGAATCATTTTCTATGTGGGAAGCACCCAATGCATTTGCCTCGGATGGAAACAGCTTATATACCTTCATTGGCGATATGTCGAGAACGCCCGAACTTGCCCGCGACCCCGTAAAATCCGAAAACACAGTAAAGTCAAAAACAGGAGGCAATGATGACGTATCCAAACGCCTAGAAGAACTCCAAAATCAGCGTAAAAAAGAATTTTCGGGTATTAGCCGTGTATAATAATAAATGTCGAAGAAACTTCTTATTGATGCTTTTTTTAATCAGTTTAATGCCTTTCTTACAGCAATGAATGAAATGTATCCCGATGATGAAGACTTCCCTGTGTTTATTACGACATTAACTATGATGAGAACAACGAATCCTGTGCTCGTTCTCAAATTTGTAAAGTCTGAAATTATTGATTTGTATGGCGAGAAAATCCAAGCAAAGGATGAATCGTTTTTTATGAATGAAGATTATAGTCAACGCGATGACGTAAATCTGAACATTGTTGATAAAATTAAACAGTATATTCGAGGAATGTCTCCAGCCACCAAAGACACAGTTTGGAAATATATTGATATTATCACCAAATTGTGCAGTAAAGCTTTAGAGGCTTAAAACGGATTTCAAAATTTTAGAAATGTCAGAATACACTCACCATGAGCTCTCGTTGCATAACCAGCAGTATTAATGCGGTTGCTCGAGTCGCCTTTATTCTTTACGTAGTAAGCCTCGCTAGCTTCGTTTCAGGATTTTGTGGGCCTGTCTGCGGGGACGACTACATTTTGAAGTTGTTCATGGCGTTAGTCATTGGTTGGATAGCACACTGCTTCCATTCCTCTGCTGTCCCGACATGCCCCAATTTCATGGATTCCATCTTGCCCATTATGGCTGCTGGTGCAGTATTCGGCTTCTTAGTCGCAACCTGTACAGCCTGAGAGCATGCTGGCATAAGTCTTTTTATATTTTTAAAAATGGATTGTTCTCGCTATATCATACAGTCTAAAACCCGATTCATAATGGCATATTGGTTTCAGCATGCACTAATCTCGTTTTCCAACGCCATGAAAGCCACTCGCCCAACGACTGTCGAAGACGCTTGGGTGAGGCTTTCTGAGTGGACTACTGTTCTAACACTTCTCTCTTCTGTCCATGATGAGGACAAAGATTCTGCTTCTCAATTCCTCAGTGAATCTGAACGGCAAATTAAGAAGTATGAAGCGCTCATCAAAACATTTACAACAGACCCTCCTCTGCAGGAGGAGGATGAGACGCCGCCTCTCGCTGCTATGGAGCAAACGGTATAGTTCCTATCCAGGAACATTTTTAATTCATCTTGAATCCATACAAGTCATTAGGTTGCAAATCAAATAACTCTTTCAATGCCATTTCTACATTTTTAAAGTTACGGAACAAAATCTGATTGACTTCTGCAGGAGACCACTTGCCATTTAATGATTCGTCATAAATCTGGATTTGGTCATCCGAATAAAAGCTCTGAACCATTTCACGAAGGACTTCTAATGAACACTTCTTGAAATTAATAATCATATCAATTCGTCCAGGTCTAATCAATGCACTATCTATACGTTCAGGGAAGTTGGTTGAAATAGCAATAATTCTTCCAGATGATTCCAATGTTCCATCCAGAATATTTAGCAAGAAAGATAGGTCAATAGGATTAGTCTCTTCTTCTTTGATATTACCAAACTCATCCATCTTAATCTCTTTCTTCACTTCCGGTTTCTTTAACTCACGACGCAAAACAACATCTCCCATTGCATCAATATCTTCAATGACATACATACGTTCGCTTACAGGAATAGTATAACGTTCCGTCTTACCGTTGTCGTAAACGTTGATTTCGTCATTGAAAAACAGATGGGTTAGTTGCTCTTTGGACTTGATTTCAGATAAATGAATATTAATAATATGGCGCTTACCGACATTAGCTATTGCCTTAATGGTTGATGTCTTGCCACATCCAGGTGGCCCATGAAACATAAACCCAAGCGTATGAGGAATTCCTTTGGCATCATACCAATCTTTACGTTTCAGAAAGAACTCAGTATGTTCCCGAACATTTTTGCGTTGTTCAAAAAATACATTATCAAATGTTCGTGAAGTTGTAAACTTATGCTTCGTAAACATGATATATGAAGTTGGTAAAGGGTTTTGAATTCCAGACTTGCTTTTAGTTTGAACCATCATGTTGAAGAAGAATTTGTTTGTTCCAAGCTTATTCTGCATATGACGTTCATAATCGGTCGTACAATTCTCAACAAATGACTGGAGAAATATGCTTTCATGTTCATAGCAAAATATCTTGAATTTTAATCCTTCAATACTTCCATCAGAATATTTGATAGTCAAAAGTTGAAAGTATAAATCAATATCAATCTTTAGGGGTTCGAATTCATGAGGAAGGTAGTCGTGATGAGTAATTGAAAGTAGATGACGAATTGATGGAATTTTTGATACGGAATGAATTACTGCATCCATACGATTCTGAAAAAATGTTGGCGTTGACTTCTTCTCTTCTTTAGAACGCTCAAATAAAATTTCAGCTCTAATTTCTTTATTGGGTGGAGGAGGATTTTCAACATTTTGAGGCTTTCGTCGACATTTTGAAAGCAAAAATTCAGACCATTTAGGAAATGTCTGAAGCAACTGTTCGAATAAAGTTACCATCACAAACGATTTAACTCCTCCCCCAGACCCTAAGACCATTTGTGTTTTGAGTAAATCAACCATTTGTTGGTTCATTTGAGTTATTCAAGTTTTCAATGTTTAGACTGAATACACATATCAAGAGTTGGAACATTAATATGCACAGGCTTAGAGCGCTTTAGACGCAAAGATTCAGATGCCTTTTCAACAACATCATTCGATAAAGAAACATATTTCTTCATGTCTCTTAGCGGTCCTTGGATATTCATAGAGGGAAACAATAGACGAATTGGCGGAAGCTCGCACTGAATAATATCATTTGTCGATGAGATATATTTCCGGAACTGTTCGATGTCCAAAGGACCACCAAACATTCTCAAAAGTGCACGAGGAGGAGCTGGACTTATGCCTTCCGAATATAATGCAGAATACAAGTGATTCAATAATGAATGCCGTATCCAACGAGTTCCATCTGACATAGTATGTTCAGAATACAGATAAGCTAAAGAACATTCAGGCGAACAAAAGTTTCCCTCACACACATACGTATTCTTATAAGCATCATATGAGATGGGACTAACAATCTGAATTCCATTAAATTTATGACAACACCAAAAGCAAGCCGTATGTTCGGAATATTCCCGAACAGATGAAATCTTTTCTAGAATTGGTTTCAATAAATCATTGTCAAATCTTTCTTTATTTGCAGAAACTTCGACAGAATTAAGAATATCCGAATAGGTCGGAACATCGCCAACAGGCAAAATAGTATCTCGCTGTTCATCTGAAACCCGTAAAAAGAATATAACGGGTGTTTCTTTAACCTGTTCAACCTTCTTGACTTTTTTGGGAGGCATTTGTTAGGTTTAGTTGGTTAACGTAAAAATGGATTGTGCCAATTCTGGATTTGTTCCCAGCAGAAAATGAACGCTCAGGTACTTGCTACATTCTTTATCGCCGGATTCTTCTGGGGGATGATTGTGTACTGCTTTAGCCCCATAAAAGAAACAGCAGGAAATTTGTTTCGAGCAGAAACTTTGGCCCCCGACGATGACCCAGATGGGTTTCGAACCTTTGTTGTCTCTCGTATTTGCGAGAGCCCTGCTTTCAGACGCAAGGTAGTGTCTGGACTAGAAACTCTTCATGCAGAATATCCGAACATTTATGCTGACGTAATGAAACATTCGTAAATAAAAACGAATTTTTTAATGGTAATTTATTAAATTATAACCCGATGTCTCTAAAAGACCCCAAAACGGAGGTAAACCTTGCTATCACCCGAGCAAATGCCGAGTTTGAACTCGCTATTGCCGAAAAACTATTTGATTCGGCAGTGTTTAATAACTACCCCGAACGTGTAGTTACCTTCTTGCGCGAACGCTTAGAGGAGGCAAAAATCGCTGCAGAGAATCAAAAGAAACGAATATCCTCTATGGAAGGGCTGATTGAAAGGATACTTAACAAGTTTTCTGGGAAATCTAAGCCATCCCAAAACTTTATGCCTCAGGAAGTCTAAGACTTCTCTGGCATTTTTAACTTGAAAACGAATTTACACGATGGTAGACCTACAAACTTCAACAAAATGTCTTTATCCGAGACATATCGCAAACATACTCACCGTGAACACATTCTGAGTCTTCCCGATACATATGTCGGGAGCATTGAGAATTCAACGGAAGAACATCATGTTGTAGAAGGTGAGAAGTTTGTATCAAACACTCTAAACTTTAATCCTGGATTCTACAAACTTATCGACGAACTTCTCGTCAATGCACACGACCACGTTGTTCGGTTGCGTGAACGCAAGTCTGCAAATCCAGTAAAAAATATCACCATCTCATCCGACGGTAAAACGTTCACTATCCGAAATGATGGTGAATCTATCGACGTCGAAAAACATCCCGAATATGGCGTATATATTCCCCAACTAATATTTGGAGAACTTCTAACCTCCACAAATTACGACAAAGACGAAAAGAAGTTGGTTGGTGGCAAGAATGGTTATGGCGTTAAGCTTGTAAACATCTTCTCTAAACAATTCCAACTAACCATTGTTGACTCTAAACGCAATCTAAAATACGAACAGACATTCCAAAATAACATGTCCATAATTGGTACCCCAACAGTAAAAGCATGCAAGACTAAGTCCTATGTTGAAATTGTCTGGACACCCGACTTTAAGAAATTTGGATGGTCGGATACAATCCCTGAACCCTTGCTTCAAGTCGTTCAACGCAGAGTATATGACCTCGCTATGACTGTTGGGAAAGATGTCAAAATTTCTTGGAACGATACCCATATCAAGTTCAAAGACCTATCAACATATGCCTCCTGGTATCTTCCCGATGATTCTACAATCGTCTGCGATAATCCCCAACTGCATTGGAATATTGCTCTGTCAGACTCCCCAACCGACAAAGCATTCAATGTGTCATTCGTTAATGGCATCTGGACTCGCTCGGGCAAGCATGTTGATGAAATCACAAACCAAGTCGTAAACTTCATTGTAAATCACATCGAGACAAAGAAGAAGACGAAAGTTAAGCCTGCGCTTGTTCGTGACTCTTTGGCAGTCTTTATTCATTGCTTTGTCGAGAACCCATCGTTCAGTTCTCAAACAAAAGAAGTAATGACATCCAAAGTATCCTGTAAGCTCAGTGATGACTTCCTTAAGAAAGTTATTGCAAAGCTAAATGTTGTCGAGAAAGTTCTTGAGGCACAAAATGTCAAGGATGCCAAAGACCTAAAGAAAACTGATGGCAAGAAGACATCAAAGATTACTGGGATTCCTAAGCTTGATGATGCAGTAATGGCCGGAACAACTCGTAGCCATGAATGTGTGTTAATTCTAACAGAAGGTGATTCAGCCAAGGCAATGGCTCTATCTGGCTTATCTCAAGAACAACGCAAACTATATGGCGTATTCCCTTTGCGTGGTAAGCTACTAAATGTCAAAGATATGACCTCTAAGAAAATCGAAGCAACCGAAGAAATTGCTAACCTGAAAAAGATTATTGGTTTGGAATCTGGCAAGAAATATACAGATGTCAAGCCCTTGCGTTATGGCAGTGTACTCATTATGACAGACCAAGATTATGATGGTTCTCACATTCGTGGATTGTTGATTAACTTGTTTCACGAGTTGTGGCATCAACTAATTCAGATTCCTGGATTTATTACCTATATGTCAACCCCAATCGTTAAGGCGACTAAGGGTTCTAAAGTCTTATCATTCTATTCTCAATATGAGTATGAGGAATGGAAAAAGGCAAATATGAATTGGCGTGTAAAATACTACAAGGGGTTGGGTACTTCGACGCGAGATGAGGCAAAGGAGTACTTTAAGTCGATGAATACAGTGAAATATATGTATTCAGATGGCTCTGATAAAGCGATTGAATTGGCCTTTAACAAGTCTATGGCAGATGAACGCAAAGAATGGCTTAAGTCTTATTCTCGTTCGGACATTGTAGGAAGTGAAAAACAACTTGCTTACGAGGATTTTGTAAATAAAGATTTGATTCACTTTTCGAATTACAACTTAGAGCGGTCAATTCCAAACGTAATGGATGGTTTGAAAACATCACAACGTAAAATCTTATTCTCTGCATTGAAGAGGAACTTGAGGTCTGAAATCCGTGTGGCTCAATTTTCCGGATATGTTTCCGAGCATTCTGGTTATCATCATGGAGAAGCATCCTTAAACGATGCTATCATTGGTATGGCTCAGGATTTTGTTGGTTCTAATAATATTGCGTGGCTTGTTCCTCAAGGGCAATTTGGAACTCGTCTTCAGGGTGGCAACGATGCTGCATCACCAAGGTATATTCACACCTATCTCCAACCATATATCCATTCGCTGATTCCATCGGATGATTTGGAGTGTTTGAAATATCGCGATGATGATGGCTTACCTGTCGAGCCCGAATGGTATGCTCCTATTCTACCCATGCTTTTGGTAAACGGAGCTCGTGGTATTGGCACCGGCTATTCAACTTATATTCCTCAGTGTAATCCCCATACTCTACACGAAGGATTGAAGCGTTGGCTTAAGAAAGAAGTTAAGCTCACAGATATCAAACTTGTGCCTTGGTATCGTGGATTTAATGGAACAATTGAAGAAGCAGGGTCTGACTTTGTTGTTAAAGGCAAGTGGACAATTGAAAAGGATACTATGACCATTACTGAACTCCCAGTTGAGACTTGGACATCCGACTACAAGGAGTGGCTTGATAAACAACTTACGGAAAATGTAATCAAAGACTATTCAGATACTTCTACAGATATGCAAGTTGCTATCAAAATCAAACTAACAGGCAATGCCGAACATACCAAGATTATCGAGAAGTCATTGACGTCCAAAATTAAGCTAACAAATATGCACGCCTTTGACTCAGATTGTGTTATCAACAAATACGAAACACTACATGAGATTCTAGACGAGTTTGTAGTGATTCGTCTTGACATGTATAAGAAACGACGACTACACTGCTTGGAACAGATGCGGGCCCGATTGCCATTTCACGAGAATGTTGTCAGATTTATTGAACAACAGAGCTTGGATAATCCTTTGCCTGATTTACGCCGTAAAACACGCGAAGAATGTGATACCTTGCTTGAGAAACAAAAGTTTGTAAAAATTGCAGACTCGTATGATTATCTGATGGACCTGCCATTCAAGTCTATTACGGTAACTAATGCAAAAAAACACCAGGTAGACCTCGATACACTGAAAAGTAAGATTGGAGCCCTTGAAAAGAAAACACCAGAAGACTTGTGGCTGGATGACCTTGGAGCTCTGTCATTTAAATAATAAGTTTCTCACACTATAATTCGTTACTGTTTTTTTAATGATTTGTTAATATGGCATAAAATTAAATGGAACACAAGACATATTTAGAATTGTTGGCAGAAAATGACGAAGAAGCTCGTAGAGAATTTGAACCCAACGCAAAAGACTTGTTAACTGCTAATTTTGTAGAGTTTGAAGACCACGTAGAAGGTCATGATAATCATCCGGATGAACTAGAAGACCAACATGAATTTCAAAAACCGCAAGGAAGTCATCAGTTGGCTGCTTTGATGCCAGAACCCCAAAAAGACGTGCACAAGACAAATGTTGATATTCGGTATAGCAAAGATACCCAGATACATGTAATTAGTATCGATTCCAGATTCAGAACAGACCAAGGAGATAATCCTTCTAACTTCCTTTTTAAGATGCTAACTCCAATCAAGAATGTTATCTCTGTTCGTTTATCGAGCTTAGAAATTCCTAATACGTGGTATACGTTTTCTGAAATCAGAGGCAATACATCAATGCTTATTTACATCAGACCTACGACTGGTCCTGGAATTACGCCATCAGTTATTAGTGGGCGGGTAGTTATTACAGAAGGCAATTATACTGTAAAAACAGGTCAAGAAAATGATATTTTGATTGAATTATTTACTCAGTTGAACAATACATTTCCTAGTAATAGTTTTTCAGTATATTATAACACTATTAATTCGAAGTTAGCTATATCATGCTTTACAAAAGATAATCCGCCAGCTGGAGGATATACTTATACAAATCAGCCCAAAGCAATGACAGACCCTCCGCCCTCAAGTCTTACTGGATATGAAACTCCTGTAACTTTCTCCATGAACTTTGCAGATGGCATCTACTCAAATCGGGAAGATAATTGGGGATTAGGATATAATCTTGGATACCGCGCCAGGCAAACAGATTATCTGATATCACAAGTGGCAGAATCGATTATTGATGTTCTTGATTCCAATTATGTATTTCTATCATTAAATCCAGATTGGAGAGTTGTTGAGCATATTCAGCCAGATAGTTCTCAATCAGCTGCATTTGCAAAAGTTATCGTCGATGTACCTAAAAATAGTACAGTGTACGACGACGGAGCAAATACCATTACGAAAAATTATGTGCTAAAACAACCAACAAATATATCGTCATTTGATATATCGATTACCGATGAATATGACCAATATGTTCAACTTGAAGGAGGCAATGTTTCATTGACATTGGAGATTACGGAAGTTCTTCATGCGTCTCTTTATGATGCTATGCGATTCTAGATTGGGATAGAAAATGTTATTCCAGTATAATAAATGAACTTTGTTCGTCCGGATTCTGTCGAAAACAAGTATAATCTAACTTCAACATCTCAGCAGTTCCCTAATAGCAAGAATACGGGTCGTGTTCCCAACATGTTAGACCCGGCATTGCAGGAACTTTCTGCCAGACAGTATTCTCTATATGAGGAAAAACCAGTATTGCTAGGTTCAGATGTTCGTCAAGAACTAATAGGGAATGTACACTATGCAACTCCCCTAAATACTAAATTCTTCAGCAAAGAAAACATTGATTATATCCAACAAGCTATCCAATCGCAGGTATTTAGTATGTCTGGAAATAAACATCACATCGACCGTCAGAATGATGATGATGTAAAGCTTATTATGCGTTCGTATTACATGACTTATGGTCGTAATAACCCAAACACAGTTGAGTCTGATCTGGCTGATTTGAATGCAAGAGTTGTAGGCTATGCTTCAGCCAAAATTTTTAGTGAATTAGATTTCTACCTCTTTTACAGACAGGATATTGCAGAGTTTGCTACTCCTATCGCCAACCCCATGAATGTTCATGTTCATGGCTCTCGTTATGGTGAACTTAAGTCGTTTTTTTAACCCAGACATAATACGGACGCAAAGAAGTTCCTTGATAATAGAATGCTCCTTCATACTTTAGTTCAGGAAGTTCAGCCTCTACAAACATCTTCATTAAATCATCCGAACCAATGTCTTCAATATACAAGACCATATGTCCACCAGATTCTAAATGCTTGAAAGATTTCTTAAACAAAGGTTTCAAGAACTCTTCCGTAAAATCTTCGATGCTTTTCCAATCTGTCATGTGCTCATAGACTTCTTTTGTGAAAAATGGCGGACTTGTAAATATCAAATCAAATTTGCCTTCTATCTTAACGTTCTGAAACTTGCCAATCTTTATAGTGAACAAATCTGGATTTGATGCCTTGTCTTTTATGATAGCTTGGTAGGCTGCCTTCATTTCTTTATTTGAGTCTACGCCAACATACTCACAACCATATGCTATTGCACAACGCAACCTATCTCCCCAACCAGCCGTAGGGTCCAACCATCGTTTTGGCTTAAACATATTTAACACTGTCATCCCAACTGGGAAAGGATATAGTGTACATTCTTTCCCTGTTTTAGCCTTACATCTCATGCGTTGCTCTTTAGAATATTTGTCAGTTTCATCAATTAATGCCCAATCTTTTGTTCTTGGTATAATAACTTTCCTTCCCCTAAAGGTTTCCATTATATTTAAAACGGATTTATAATGTGAGATTTTGATAACAACAAAAGATGAGCATGCATGGACGTTTGTCGCCAATGTATGCTCAGATGCTATATAACAAGCTAAAAGGCCTTCAGTCTCTTCCGATTGACAAGTATTGTGCCTGCGAGAACTGCAAGAACATCGTCCAAGTTCAAAAGCAACATGATGAGACGATATGCGAAAGCTGCTGGGGAAAACAACGTTTTCCTCTGCGCTCGCTAAGAGCATCCCTGAACCGCTGTGTAGAATAATGGAACTTCTCAAGTTTCGAGGAAACACTTATGGGAAATTACAATCCCAACTTTTTATTTGGGAACCCGAATGGGATTCTTTTCGACCTGTAGAGAAATTGGGTTGGAACGGAAAAGAAATTATAGCCGTCGATACCAAGTATAAGCGAGATATATTTAGTCCATGGTATGGATATGGTTCTTCAGAAATGAAACAACTCTGTCGTCGCTTAACAGACATTACAGAATTAAATGTCACCGAATCTGGAAATATTCCGTGGATGAAAGATGAATGGTGGCGTGATAGATATTGTTCCTTTGCATTTGGATGTTCTTCAAAATCTATTCAGTCGTGGAAAAAATACTTATCATATACGAATTCAAAACATAAAACATTGAGAAAGCATACTGATTGTCGAAAGACTAGACGTTTAATTATTTAATAACTAAATACTTCCTAATTAGAAATGAGAGTAAATTTGGTAGGAAACTTTACTTCTACAGGTCTTATGCAAGATGCAATGATTATGCGAGGACTTCTGGCTAACACATATGGTGAATCTGTCCAGATTCGTAGGATTCACCATGCCATGCCTCAGTGCCCCGAAGCAGAACTAAACATATTTTTTGAAGTCATGAATCCTTCATTAATTCCCTATGCTCGTAAGAATGTCTGGATTCCAAATATTGAATGGCTTTTTCAAACGTGGAAACCATATTTTAACATGGTTGATGAAATTTGGGTAAAAACCAAAGAAGCAGAGCAAGAGATTTCTTCTGCCAATGTCAAGTATATTGGTTGGACATCTATCGATAAGGTATTTTATGAAAAGAAAAACTACCATAAAGCAATCGCTTTGGTAGGCAAAAATAATAACAGAAATCCTAAACCTATCCTGCAAGCCTATCTAAAGATTAAAGAAACAAACTCAGTTCTATACGCCTTGCTTCCTGACTTGTTCATACCGTATAATCCTGAATATGTCAAATTTCACTTCCCCGATGAACTAAAAGGCAAGGTAACCTTGCTTGATAAGGTTCTAAAAGAGTCAGAGTATGACGACCTACTAAAAGAATGTGGGTTAGCAATTTGTACTTCGGCTGCAGAAGGTTTCGGTCATGCTGTAAATGAGGCAATGTCTTCAGGATGCAATTTGATTCTATCTAACATCAATCCATTTCTAGAATTATCCGACCACAAAGCATTATTTCTTGCTACAAAAGAGAAGATTAAGCATCCCGCTTGTTTGGGAAATCTGGTAGATGTAAGTGTTCACGACCTAATGCTCAAACTTCAAGGATATGTGAATACTTCTTTTAAGCATAAGAAACATGTCTCTGAACAACTTCGCGAAATTTATGAAGTTCGTCATTCCAAATTTATAGAAAGAATGCAAGAACTACTAAAAGCTCAGCCAACAGAAGAGTATGTTTTAGATTCTACATTTCCTCCTGAATCAGAACTGCCTGATGTTTCAATTGTTACTATAACTTATAATCGTCGTCTTTTTATGCCGTTGGCCCAGTATTCTTACATGATTCAGTCTTATCCTGAGAATAAGATGGAGTGGGTGATTGTAGATGATGGAGAAGATTCTATTGAGGATACTCTTATCGGAATCCCAAACGTCAAATATGTTCGTTTGGACAAGAAAACCTCTATTGGCGAGAAACGTAATATTGGCGTTCAATCAGCAATGTATAATACAATTATGATGATGGATGATGACGATGTATACCCTAATAATTCAGTGTTGCATCGTGTAGCCATGCTTGGGAAGCAACCAAAAAAACAATGTGTATTTTCTACAACAATTCCTTGCTATGATATTCAAAAACATATTTCGTTCATGAATGTTCCACCATTTACGCTCACAATGTCAGAAAGAGTTTCTGAGGCTTCATTGGGTTTTACTCGTGAATTTTGGGAGGCAAGAAAGTTTACTGATATTCAGATAGCTGAAGGAAACGCATTCATTCACGGTCGTGAAGAAATGTGTAGGGAGTTGTCGCCTCAAGAAGTTATTGTGTCATTGGCTCATTCAAACAATACATCAGCTCGTAAAGTTCTAGATGGAGAACCCAACGGATGCCATTATGGTTTCAATGAAAAATTATTTGCAGTTGTTTCTGAAATTGGTCTTCAACTTAATACTTCATGCCAAACAGCGAGCGGCGGCGGCGAGTCTTGCGGCCAGACTTCCGGCGACGGCCACCCATCGCCGCAGGCGCAGCAGGGGGAGACGGGTCCGAGCCACCACCACGCATCTTGAGACCCTTCGCCGCAAGCATACGGCGTACAGTCTTCTTCTTCACTAGACGAAGCTTGTGGGAGCGACGACGACCACCAGTGGGGGCGGAATTACCAGCGGAACCATTCACGGGAGTATAACCTTCTACAGCAGACATCTTTTATGTTTAGATAAAGAGAAATTCTTCAAGCCGAACAAGTGAGACAAGGCTCGACCGTAAATTTTTGCGCGCTCGACACCGCCCTCGTCCTCAAATAATAACATCCAGTTTTCAGACCTGTTTTCCACGCATAAAAGTGCATGGACGACATTTTTGCGTAGGATGGCTCACTCAGAAACAAATTAAGCGACTGCGACTGGCAAACAAATGGAGCTCGGTCTCGAGCCATATTGATTAGAATCTTTTGCGGAATCTCCCAAGCCGTCTTATACAACTCTCGAATCTCAGAAGGCAACTCAGTCATGCCTTGGATACTCCCGCCACTTGCAATAATAACCGTACGAGTCTCCGATGTCCACAAACCCAACCTTACCAAATCTTCTACCAAATACTTGTTCACGACAACAAAGTCTCCTGCCAACACACGACGAGTATACAGGTTCGAAGTAAATGGCTCGAAACATTCGTTATTGCCTAAGATTTGTGATGTAGACGCTGTAGGCATTGGGGCTATAAGCAAGGAATTACGCATACCCTGACTACACAACTTACGTAAGTTCTCCCAAGGCAAATAGGTAGTCATAGGAACTTCATTCCACAAGTCGAACTGCATCTTTCCCCTACTCATTGGAGAACCATCAAACGAAGGATAAGCAAGAGCAGTATCCAATCTCTGATTCCTCCAAATATCCGTTGAAGCACCAATCATACTCTCAAGTGCTGCAGCATAATAGATATTCTCAAAGATTTCACGGTTTAGCTTTGCCGCTTCAGCTGATGTCCAAGGCATCCTTAGAATAGCAAATACATCCGCCAATCCTTGAATACCAATACCAATCGGCCTGTGATTCATATTAGACTTGCGGCATTCGGGTGTCGGATAAAAGTTCTTATCAATCACAATATCCAAATTACGAGTTAGGATAGTCGTATATTGCCTCAACTTCTCAAAGTTAAACTTGCCATCCTCGATAAACTTAGGCAATGCCAACGACCCCAAATTGCATACAGCCGTCTCATCGGGTGCTGTATACTCCATGATTTCGACGCATAAATTTGAGCTCTTAATCGTACCTAAGTGCTGTTGGTTAGACTTGGCATTAGCAGCATCTTTGTAGCAAAGATAAGGTGTCCCTGTCTGGATTTGGGCATCCAATACCATTTGCCACAACTTCTTCGCCGAAATCTTACGGCGACCTTTTCCTTCGCGTTCATATTTCATGTATAGGTCATTGAAGGCAATACCATGAACATCAGAAAGTCCAGGACATTCATGAGGACACATCAGCGTCCACTCAGCATCATCTTCTACACGCTGCATGAATAGGTCAGAAATCCACAAGCCATAGAATAGGTCACGAGCCCTATCTTCTTCGGCTCCTTGGTTAAGCCTTAGACGAAGGAAATCTTCAATATCAGCATGCCAAGGTTCCAAATAGATAGCAAATGAACCATTGCGTTTGCCCCCTTGGTTTACATATTTAGCAGTATCATTGAAGACCTTAAGCATGGGAACAATGCCAGTAGATTCTCCATTTGTTCCTCCGATATGAGAACCACGAGCACGAATGTTATGGATTGCTAATCCGATGCCTCCTGCCCACTTAGAGATTTGGGCACAATCTCCAAGAGTTTCATAGATGCCCTTAATAGAATCATCTTTCATGGTAAGAAGGAAGCAAGATGACAACTGCGGGTGGTCAGTTCCAGAATTGAAGAGTGTAGGGGTTGCATGGATGAAATACCCTTGCGATAGAGCATCGTATGATTCCTTTACACGGTCGAAATCCTTACCGTGGAGTTGGATTGCTACACGCATCCACATATGTTGGGGCCGCTCGATAACCTTGCCATCCTTCTTAAGGAGGTAAGCGCGCTCTAGTGTCTTAAATCCAAAATAGTCAAACATGAAATCGCGTGAATAATCAATCATGCTTTCATAAGAATCGCGATTAGGACATACTAGATTATGATATTCATCGGAAATAACAGCTTTGTCGCGATATAGTTCTTCAATACATTCAATCAAGGTCGAAGGCGTATTTTTCTGATGATTATCGATTAGAATACGAGCACCAAGCAGACCATAGTTGGGATGGTGGCGGGATTGCATCATGGCGCATGTTTCGGCTGCAAACTCATCAAGCTGGCGAGTTTCCATACCATCTTGTAGTTGGCTGCATACTTTCTGAGCTACTAGGTCAGGATTCACATGTTCTAGGCCGTCGGATAGTTTCCGGATACGGCCAAGAATCTGGTCAAATGATACAGGGACGCGAGTTCCGTCACGCTTTACCACATAAAGACTTTCAGCCATCTTGTTATATTCTATACATTTCTAACAATAAAATCCGTTATCATAAACAAATGCTTCGTGAATTTATGTTAGTATTTGCATTTATGTTGTTTATGTTATCTGCTTATCATGTCATTCAATATGCTTATGGTAAAGAAACACCAAGAAATGGAACAATAGCGATTCTTTCTCTTTTTGGGTCAATGTGTTACCCTATTTATTATTTTTCAGCAGGTAATTCAGAATATAGGGCTGACGTATTCAACAGTTTGGTTCCTATTGGGGCCGTAGTAGGAAATGCATTAAATCCAGTAGAAGATGTACTAGACAGAGGTATTAATAGGGTTGCTGGCGCGGGCATGAATGCAGCATATGTTGGTGCGGCTGGCGCTTTAATTGCACCGGCTATTGCTCCGGCTATCCCTGCATTTGCAGCACTTTTAGCAGGCCCTCTTGGTGTAATAATACTTCCTTTGTTGGCATTTTTGGGAAGTTTAATTAACAACAGACAAAGATTGTTTGGAGGAGGAAAACATCTTAAGAAGATAGCTTAACCTGAATATGCATTGACTCGATTTCATGAATGAACAAACCCATCGAATATGGTATAGGAACAATTGTTGTTGGGAATTCTGGATTTGCATCGAGTAGACCAGTTTCGGGTTGGTATAAGAATTCATGAGCATCTGAACGCAAAGTCATACTTTCATTTAAGAAACCAGCAATTCCATGAGCAATCAAAGAATCACGTTCCATTTCACCTATACGTAATCCCCCATCATTTGCTCGACCTTCGAGTGGCTGATGCGTTAATAATGTTCTTGGTCCTGTTGACCGATAATTGATTTTATCTTCAACCATGTGCTTGAATCGTTGATAATAAGTTGGTCCCATAAAAATTTCAGATTCTATCATTTCACCATTCATTCCATTATAGAGTATCTCATTGCCATAAGGATGATACCCTAACTGAATTAGAGTTTCTTTGGTGTCTACAATTCTGTTTTGAGTATTGAAAGCTGTCCCATCCACAATAGTCCCTAAGTGTGAAGCTACCTTGCTTGACATTCCTTCTATAAACTGTCCAATTGTCATACGAGACGGTAAAGCATGGGGATTGATGATTATATCGGGTCTTAAGCCATCTTTAGTTGCTGGCATATCTTCCTCTGAAATCCGGATACCAACTGTTCCCTTTTGCCCATGCCTTGACCCAAACTTGTCGCCAAGTACTGGATTCCGAACTTCTACTACACGGATTTTTACACCCTGTAGGCCTTCTGCTGTTGTATACTTATATACTGCATCTACAGTTCCACGCTGACCTCTTTTAGGCAAGATAGATGAATCTACAAAGCCAACTACTTGACCAGCTGAATTTGTTTTGGGTGTAACTAAACCAACCATAATGGTAGATGCAGAAACTTCCGAACCAACCTTAATTATACCGTTTGAATCAAGATAATCGTAATTTTTGCCATCTTTTCTGGAAACGGTTTCACGATATTTGGTATCCGTAACCAAATTTGCAAACATCGTATGGGTTTGGGTAGCAGGGTCAATAATTGTCTCTGATTCATCATATGAATGATAATAAGATGTCATATACATACCACGCTTCAAAGCAGAATCGTTAATCAGAATAGAATCTTCTTGGTTATATCCACCATATATAGCAATTGCTACAATAGCATTTTCTCCAAACTGAATACATCCTCCACCCATTATTCCAGCAGTTGTCCAAGTCTGACATAAAGGTCTTTGCGGCGAATGAAGATGTGTTGCAATTGTATCAAATCGTTTATTGAATGCTGTATTATACCATGAACACGCTTGCTTTACTTGCTGGCATGTGAACATGTTACGAGGAGCTTGGTTGTGCTCGGTAAAAGGCATTACGCTTCCTGTAGCAGAGAATATACAACTCCCATGAATCTCGGATAATCGTTCTGGATGGAATGGTTCCATACTAATACGAACACATTCAGATTCTTGAGAGTCCAAATAATCCATATATTCCTGAATAGATTTCCATTCTTTTTGACGTTTAATCAAATCCAGTTTTGTTCCTTCCTGATATACAGGCCTGCAAGCCCTTCCAGCATCGCATTGGATAATATACTCATTGTCAAGTCTATTCCAAGTTAATGATATAGTCTTATCAAATTCTCCTTGTCTCCGCAAACTAATCAAAGTCGTATGAAAAGATTCGGTATCTTTCATTACAACGCATATTAAATCTGAATTTACAAACACTTTAGTCCATGTAGGATTCCATATAGAAGGGTTAATTGCAGAAATAGAACGAGTATTTGGTTGTTCCATTATTAATCGCTTAATTTGCTTCGAAAATGATTGTGTCGATATTATAGTGAACAGTGAAAGCGACTTTATCATGCCAATATTGCGACCATCTGGATTATCAATAGGACACATTAAGCCCCAAGAACTTGAGTGCAAACGACGAGGTTCTCTTTGCTTTGTCCCCTTATCCATCTGTAAGTTGATACGACGCAAATGAGCTATTGTCCCCAAATATGAAAAACGAGAAAGAACTTGCGCAACACCCGATTCGCCATCCCAAGTTCCTTTAAAGGATTTTTCAAACTCATTCAAGAAAGTATATGATTTCCAATAAAAGTTTCTGATTCCTTCTTCCTGGATTAGATTAGTCAAGTTCTTACCCCTGTATGTTTGCTCTTCAAACTCTACACGCCTATCAAGTTCTAACAACATCTTTCCTCCAACATCCTTGTAGATTCTTCGAAACTCCTTAAAGCATAGGTCTCCAGATGCATCCAACCGCTTAAATCTGAAATGGTCTCTGTCTGAATCGGGTACATTCCCAATAGCAACATCCATTGCCATACGTGTCATGTGCCCAAGCAAGTACCCCTTTCTTGCATAAAAGGCTGGCACAGATTCATCTTGAATTTCACAGTGAGGGAACAAACTTGAATACAGATTTGTATAAACAGCCCCAATACTATATGTTCTTGTTTGGCGTTTTAGCAACAACAAATTACCATCTTGCGTTTGGTCTTCTTCTTTAGCCATCTCACTTGCCAAATACTTTTCATGAGAAAGGATTAGTTGGGCAAATAAACCATCATACAAGGTTCTCTCACGAACACCTGCTAAAATGACATCATAAATATCTTTATCTGTCGTGAATCCTAATGCATAAAATACGCTAATTAGGGGGACAGGATTATCAAACTCAGGAAATTGAATAGTTGCTAACCTATTGGTCATAAAATCACCATAATCAGAAGCCTTCGAAATTTTTCCAGAATCAGTGACGTTCTTATTTTCAGGAGGGATGCGAAGTAAGTGTCCAGCGCGTTTAGAACCATCTTCTGATTCAGAATAGATTCCAGCAATGAATTCAAATTTGTTTTCTTTGGTAGCTGTATCCATAACTGCTTTGAGTTCCTTTTCGCTTCTTGTTCTAACTTCATCTTTGGAGGGTTGTTCGAGGCGTTTCTTTGCGTAAAACATGTTAGAACCCAACGATTCCTGTGATAGCAAAACTCTTTCTTGGCCTCCAACAACAAAGTATCCACCAAGTTCGAATCGGCATTCTCCAGCCTCATAGAGTTGTTCGGGTGTTTTAGAATGCAAATAACACAATGAACTTTTTAAAAGCAAAGGTATACGACCAATTAAGATGTCATCGAAAGACCTTGTTTGGACTTCGTCACCATAATCGTATTCGACTACAATGTCTGCTCGGACTTCGAAGGCATATGTTTTGTTCTCAAGACGGCATGCGTGGGGGAGAATAGCAACATCTTCTTCGTCTACAGGTGATACATAACGAATGTCTTTGCCATCCTTGCTTCCGATATAAATCCGGATTTGACGACCATCCTCTAGAGAACGTTTGAAAGGGTTCATTGCTTGGACAAATCGGGGGAGTTTTACATCCAAGAAGTCAGAGAAGGAATCTAAATGATGTCTAACCATAGGATTTGTAGTATCATTTAAATATCGTGTTACAACGTGTCGTGCCATTCCTTTCCTTGTAATATAGAAAGAATGCTAAACCCACAAAACATCCTCATTTCAGTGGCTGTATTGGCTGCATTAATTTTCTTATACAAATTAGTACTGAACCCCCAAGTTATGCCTGGAAGTTCAGGACCACCATCCGTATGTCCTGAAAATTGGAAGTTTGAAGATGGCTTATGTAAGCCCGATTATGAGACAAATTGTGTGCCTTTTGACCCGACAAAGATAACATCTAAATCTGCTGGTTGTAATATTGCAAGAAGTTGCGGGACTGTATGGGGAGGGAAATGTGCTTAGACACTATACATTAAAATAAAGCAATGGCAGGAATTTTGTTTACAGATGGAAGGTTTACATTATCGGGAGTGAACAAGTATTCTGAGATGACGGGGATTGGTGGAAAAAAGAAAGGTGAAGAAACACCAGTTCAAACAGCACTTCGTGAAACCATAGAAGAGTTATTTGAACCAGAAGAAATTCCAAGTGGATTTTTTGAAGAACTATATAGTAAGCTTGTATTTGACAATATGATGGCCAAAAGCAACTATAGGACCTTTATTATGAATTTTAATGATTTAAAAGTATTTTTTGTAACTGCAAAGAAATACAATCTGAAATCCAAGGTTTATGATGTCTTACCTTCAACGATTCAAGACTTAATTCTCGAAAGAAAGGTTGTAAAGGGCGTTGAACTAAGATATATGATGCTTATACCAAATCTTCCCTTACATACAGAGCTTGATTTTGATGGATGTTTTGTAAATGATATCATAGATTTAAAACCTAGAGAGTAAGTAACATATAATGCATTCTGAATCACATAGACCAGTATTTCTTAATGATGTAATTGGTCATCAAGAAATAAAACAGGAATTGAAAAAGTATTTAGAATCTAAAACATTTGGAGGTTCTGTATTTCTGGTAGGGTCTCCAGGAATTGGCAAAACAACAATGGCTCTTTGTGCAGCAAGAACGTTTGGATTTGACCCATTGGAGATTAATGCATCAAAATCTATAAGAAGTTTTGAAGATGTTGACAAGTTGAAAGATGCTTGTCGCTCTTGTGTGAATATCCAATCATTTATTCGTGGAGAATCAAACCGTAAAACATGTGTGATTTTAGATGAACTAGACGGGTCAGACCCCCACGCACAAGCAAAGATAGTTGAGTGGATAAAGGATAGTTCAAGAACTGTGCCAATACTGTGTACTGGTAACGAACTCCCGACCATTTTTAAAAGGAATTCAGCAATGATTAATATTTTGCGTTGCTACCCCCCCAAAGCAACAGAAGTTCAACATTTGTTCCCAGATTCTGACGCTCCTCAAATTTTGAAAGAATGTCAGCACGATATTCGTCGTGTTTTTCATAGGTTGCAGTATGGTGAATCATATACTATTCCGGATTACTCTCTCCCCCCCACTGGTACGTCTCCAGAGGTGGCATTCCTGTGGCGCCAGAAGATGTTTCAGTTGAAGAACCCTCTCGAATATCACGCCGACAAACTGGGCAACGTACACTGGCACCAAACCACGTCTGAATACACTCGCGATGATAAGTGTGATGACACCCTCGTAACTCGACGCCGTCAGAAGAAATTATCTCTTGACAAATCGAACAATTTGGCTGAGAAGAACCAGAATAAGGAACCAACTCATTCGTGATTTGCTCAGCTGTTGCTACTACTGAAACATTGTCCATAAAATTTGCAGGGATGGTGATAGGGAACGTGATTGTTAGAGGTTCCGTCCGCATCCGTGTCAAGGCATTAATATATTCGTGCTCAACCTCCAAATATCTCATAGTAATTTGGTCTCGGCGCCTATATGCCCTCGTGTTACTGAAAAAATGATTTCTGGTTGCAGCAAGTTCCTGTAAGATTCTTAAACGTCTATCATCCATTTATATACTAATTCAGCATTATTCATTAAATTACTCTCGCCTGAGAAACATATCCATAGGACCTCTTTTGTGCTTTTTCAAATACGAAGCCCCCATAAATAGAATAGAATCCAAATCCTTCTCCTTTTGCTTTAGCACAAATAAGGTTCCTTCTTCTTCATCTAAGTCCGGATTCTCATTGTACTTTCGAGGAACATATCCATCTAACTGCTCAATACCCAACGCAAATAGTTGGGCAACTGGATTCTGTACCTGATTTGTTATGTAAAATTCAACATCGGGCTTTAAGTTTCGTTTCTTCACAAAGTCAATGTGTTCTATTTTATCTCCTTGCTTCTTCTCGTCCTTTCGATTTGCTACATAAATATAAGCCAACCTATCACCTACCTGAGGAGCGTTGCCAGCATCTCGTTCTTCCATACGGTCAGCCAATACTCGATGAGCAATCTGTCCAGGATTCTTGTAATCATCACGCAACTGTTTTGTGATTACAAACTTTTCCAAAGGAATCTTATTCTGCATCACTTGAACCAACATATCTTTCACGAAGTTTTGGGCATTCTTCAAGCTTCGCTCTTCCATCAGAATATCCAATGCTCCGCCAAATATATCTTTCACAATAGGAGCATTATCTCTGCGTTTCAAAGCAATACCCATCCCTACACGCTTGCATTTGGTTGGGTCATCTTCATACTTCAATCCCATATAACGCTTGCGACAGAAGAGAATAAAGGGAAAGAAAGTCTTCTCATATTCAATCTTGTGGGCTTTACGAGTACAGAGAGCGTTAATCTTATCTGCGGCTCGCTTGCCATAATCAATTGCTTCTTTTAGGTCTTTTGTCGGAAACTGAACAAAGATTGAATCTGTATTATGAACAATCATCTTACCAATACCTGCCTGAAAGTGGTGGTTGGATGTTGTTAGGTCGTATACATAACCATCATAAGGAATCTCATACATTTTTTTAATAGCATTTGGGTTATCAACTTTATTTGAGAATGTAACGGTCATATCTTCATTAATGCAGTAATTTGGATTATAAAATAAGAATTTTGCACAGTCAATCTGCGAAAGACTGTTGATATCGAAACTTTCAAAATATTCTCCCGAATTAGATACTGGATAATCATGGTGTAGAAGCTCATCATTGATTTTCAAACTCTTCGATGAAACTTCGGTTTTATCCAGAAGAAGCAGAGAGTGGTCATCAGTGACATCGACCATACCTGTATGAGTTAGCACGCGAACAATCTTCTTATCCGGGGCAAGTCTGTGTCGAATTACACGGTGAAGCGGAGTCCAGCCGTCTTCCGTCCACGAATAAGTATCCTGCAGTTCACAGTATTCTTTTTGGGATTCATGACAACTTTGCCAATCTGTTCCAAGTTCTTCTATATTCACAATCTTAATCTGACCATTTTGCTTGATAGTAACAGGAGTATATCCAGTTACACTATCGCCATAAATAACAGTTGCTCCAAATTCTGATTCAACAATAGTCTTTGCTTCGTTCAGCTTTGCCCGTCCGACTGCTGTAGTACATGCCGCAACCTCTACTCTGCGAATAGGGGATGTACGAGAACCTGTTTGACCATATACTGAATTTGCTACAACCTTATATGCTAACTGAAGACCGTTTAATACAGACTTTTGGGCATCGTCTTCCGTTTGTTCCATTAGTTTACGAGTTTCTTTACGTTTCTTAAGCAATATATCCAAGGTCATCGGAAGCAAACCAATACTTGTTGGGTCTTCAGTTGGTTGTGCATATCCACAAGTTTTACATCCAATAACTTCACCATCATCATTTTTTGTATCAAACGAGATTTCATCAATTCTGTATGTTTCTTTGAGTTTCTCTAATTCAGGTCCATCCATTCCCTCGTGATGGATTTTACGACCATCTTGATTGAACGTTTTTACATAAACCAAACTATCAGGCGAAATATTGAAGGCAATCATATTGGATGGATATAGGGAGTTGAAGTCTAGAACTGGGATTGGGTCTTCAAGATACATACCAATCTTCGGAGGCAATACTACAGCCCCCTCATATGACATATCTCCATCAACAGATTCTTGTGCCATAATAATTTGGCCACGCTTAGATGCATTGTATGCGACTGCCGAATAAATCTTAATGCCTTGACCACGCAAGAAGATAAAGTCAATTGGTACACGACAAACATCTGCCATGCCTCGAGCATTGACAAGAGTATCCAACTTTGCCATCAAAGTCAATACAAGGTCGCAATCTTGGATACAGTATTTAGCAATTTTAGAGCGGTCGGTTGGTCCTTTCCTATGAAGTTCAAACATATCTTGTGCAGAGACATCGTCCTTACTAAATGACCATTCTAACTTGCTTCGATGTTCTGCGGGAATGTCACTCAAGATAGGAGTAACAGATTCTACAGTAAATGATTTAGGTCTAATCCCCGTAACAATAAACTTTTGTCCTTCGTTGTATGGGTTCACTGTATTTGTCACAATATCAAACCTGACATAATTACCAACAAACAATCCACGAGTTGATTTAGTATGAACTTCGTTACCTTCAATTTTGGTTACCTTGTCGCGAAGGAAGACTGAGGCAACATTATCAAGTTTGTAAGAGTCTAAGTTCTGTTCACGACGAATACTTAGAAGCAAATCGATAGGTAAACGGCCAGGAATATCAAAGTATCTTACAGCGTATTTGCCGCTTGCAAGTTCAAATGTTTTCTTTTCAGTCTTTGCCATTTCTGAGCGAGCTCCCCACTGCTTAGTATCTGTCCTTCCAAGTTGGAGTTCAATCCTGTGCAGTTGACACCTATCCGCAATGTAACTATCGTCAAACCCGAATGTATTGTATCCGACAATCATGTCAGGGTCTTCGGCATGGATATAATCTTTGAACTTTATCAGCAAGTCTTGTTCGTTGCGGCATGAGATGTATTTGACATCTGTGCCAGATGGTTCACAAGTTCCTGAAATCAGAACATAACGTTCTACAGGAGTCATCAAATCATCTGTCCAACGAAAAGACATACCAATTTGAATAATTTCATCTTCGCGGTTGGATGATACAGGGAAGTTTCCAGATGCTGAATAGACTTCAATATCGTAAGACAATACGTATAGGGGGATGTTGATTTTGGTGTGGGCTTCTACTTTGCTATATTGAACTTTATAAGCAACATCTACTCGTTCATTCTCGTCTACGCTGTCAACTTCTCCGTCAAATTTAAAAGGAGATGCAGGAGATAAGTCGCGTTCGTGAAATAGACGAAGGTAAGGAGGCAAATTGGATTCAAATACATCTTCTATACGAACTTTGCGATTACCGATTTTTAGGCCGGCTCGTAGTTCTTTAGCTACAAGTTTGAATGCCCACAAAGCTGGAAAGGCAAGTTTCCATACCTTGATTGTTTTGAGACCGTTAAATCCACACATGGCATCTAGTTTTTGTTCTTCAGTGATTTTTAGGCCTTGGATAGTTTTTACTGCTGATATTGCGGAACTAATTTGAGCGGCTGTTTCTGTTGGGAAGGCGCGAAGGTAGAAATAAGGTTTAAAGTCTGTAATACGAACTCGTGTAATATCTCCTTCATGAGTTCGTCCGTAAACATCTACGACATACTTAAACTTATTATCATATTCTTGCCAATCGCAAGGCTGTAAATACATCTTATTTTAAAAGGGTTACTATCATTAAAATTTCATTCGTTTTTGTTTTATATGTTCATATATATCATTCATCTTGTTTTTAAGATGCAACCAAGGTTTATGATATCCTATAGTATTTTCATAATATATAGTTTCGACTGAAAATTGTTGGGCTATTTCTTTTGAAGGTATGTTCATTTTGTAGTATCGATGTTGTGAAAAGTACTGGTCTTCCCAACTATGAGCTTTTCTGAGACTCGGTAACTTGCTTGCGGTGCTAGCTAAACAGCCTATCATTGCAGTTCTACGTCTTAAAGAAAGGCCGCCGTTACCAACTGGCTGAGTAAATCCATATCCTTTAACTAAAAAATCACTCCAAGGAGCTCCTAGATAGTCATATTGAAGAAATCTGTCTAGATTTTCATCCAATATTACCGAATCTGTCTGAAATATTAGTATGTTTTCATAGGGAATTGATTGCCAGAAAGGTATAGATTTGCACATGGAGTTATATTCCTCAATTGTCAGATTATCCTTTCCAAGACTTCTGAGTTCAATAATATCTTGAAAAGGTATTATGTCTTTATTCTGATTTCCATGATACACAATAAAATGCCATCCGTGAGGAGCTAATAAATGAACCATCCAAATGAGCAAATCTTGTAATACAATATGATTGCGTGGCTCGATAATTACCGCCACTTTATTTGGAGTAACTCTTGTGATTGGCTTGTGTCTTACACTGTCTGCTAAAATTTTTATGCATTCATTCCATTCGGGTGTATTCATTTTATTTTAGCTGCGGGTATTTTCCAGCTTGTCTTTCGACGAGTACACTATTTTTTTCAAGCGGGCTAAAATAATAGTTCACAACATCTTCTACATCTTTGGGTTCAAACGGTTTGCAACTAAATACGTCTAGATACATATCATTTGTCTCTTCGCAAAAATGAGCAGTAATGTTAGAAGTCTCGATTAGTTGAACAAGCGTATATCCTGCCTTGTTTCCAGAACCAAAACGAACAACTTGGGGTTCGCCATAGGGAACCATATCAATTCTCTGAACAAGTGTCTTGGCAAATCTGATAATATTTGTATTATTTCGGATTGTAGAGCCTGCGCATTTAGAAGCATCTAGAATCAGATGAAATCCCCAAGACATTGGTGTTATAATTATAACTAAAGTTTAGTTTCTAAACCACTAATAAATGTCGCAAGGCTATCCTTTATTTCATGCAACAACCAGAGGCGGCGTTGAAGACCGTCACGGAAATGCTGATTCTTCTAAGCGTAACATGACAGCGACTTATTATGCCAATGCTCCTCAGTCATGTGGGAATGGTTCAGCATGGCAGGCTGCTGCGGAATATGTTGGTTTAGTTCCTAGGGGTAACTTTGGCAACTCGCCTGAGGGTGGTTGTGCGATTGATACGCAAAGTGAACTTCTATTTGGTGACCCTGCTGCTGCTCGCTTTAAGGGTCCTAAGCAACTATTTCAACGTCCCTTTCCTACTACTCCTTTTTTAGGTATGGGGACTATCGAAGGTATTCCTGACCAGAATAAGATTATTTTTGGTCATTCGACGGCAAATCGGAAGAGCATTCAGACAGTGACAGACAAGCAATTTCCGGTATTTGAACCTCTAATTCAGGAGAAAGAGGATGACATTCCGAGTAACAACTATTTTGTAGAGCCGTTTCTACGGGGGGGCTTTGCATCTCGGCTTGTTCCGAAGGTTCGGATTGACCTGAAGTAAATCCCTTAGATATCGAACTATTTAGCTTATCCATCTCTTCGCGAGTCTCTTTAAAGAAAGTCTGTATCTTGCTTAGTTGACGAGGCTTTGGCTTATCTATACCTTCTGCCGCCCCCATCTTAAGTGATACAGCCTCTATCACGTCAAATCCAGTTTTGTTAAGCAAGTCAATTGCCTCGTCTCTTTCACAACAACCAAGGTCCATAACTTTCTGAATTTTTGCCTCTTCCATTTTTTAACTGCTTAAGGTAAACAACGTTAAGATGCGTTTCATTGAGAATCTATGTCCGCCGGCCTTCCTATATCTTCTATACATTTTAGTTCACATTGGACTTGATTTATATCTTGGTCTAAATTTGACGGCATTTATTAAGGCAGCTACTGGGTTTGGTTTAGTCTTTTTACTAGACTCATTCTGCCGCGTTGACCTTGGTATCGTGTCATGGGTTGTTATCGCAACACCCTTCGTTATTACTGCATTGGCTTCCTCTATCGCTATGGGCCTTCAGCTTGATAGAACCATTACGTCATATGCAATCGAGAAGTTTACACCGTTGACAGCAGACAATAAGAAGAATCGTGATATTTATGTAACTCAGCTGAAGGGTGGCGAAGCGCCTGTAAGTTCGGATTACATTCGTTGAGATAACTTAAATCGAATAGGCATTAAAAGAATAAATGTTTTGTTGCAGAGCTGGGCATTCAATCCGAAAGCAGATTCTTTCGTTCATGTATCCGAAAGAACCTGTTATTGAGCAAACAACTGATTCCAACATAACCAAAATCGAGTACATTAGCTCCCAACGAACAATTACAAAATATCGAATTTGGGACAAACAAGCAAGGGTACTAACAAAGGATGAATTAAATAAGATTTTTAAAGAAAAGATATCGGTGCCTTGGTTGTCCATTGGGTCGCAGAGTATGCTTGGGCATTTTGATAATACTGAGCTAATAGAACAGTATGTTGTTCCGGGCAATGTAATTACTACTACTTTTTTAGAAGATAATTACCCTTATTTTTATGATTGGAAGTATCTTGATTCTCAAACGTTTGAAGAAGTAGATTTTCCTGCCGAAGGTATAACAATAAATGATTCCGGAATGGAAACAAATCCGGAAAAAAGCAAAGAATCTGGAAGTCCCAAATGAACCATACTTTGCTTTAGCGGATGAATATGTAGAACTAAAAGCAAAGTTTGTTTGCGAAGATACTATAGAAACAATATATTTGTGGGTCGATATGCTTCTTTATCCAATATACATAACCGTTCGGCTCTGTATGCAAGACTTTTCTGTAACATATATATTTGCTCTTACAAAAACTTATCAGTTATGGTTTGATTGGTTCAGATTACAAGATTTAGAAGCAAAATTTGAATATTGGAAATTGATTGTTCGTAGCATAGGAGGACCATGGATATCATCTAATAATCCCGACTTTCATGTATTCGTTTATGCTGAGGGCATGGAGCGTATTAGGCTTGCTCGTTCTTTCCAAAAAACTGAGAAAAGGTGCCCAAAAGTTCAGCGCCCTGTTCAATAGCAGGTTTCATCTCTGCTAAAGTTCCCATTAGTTCTTTTTGGAGTTCCATTAATTCTTTTGTATCGCGCTTCATGCCTCCAATCTGTTCAGGAGTTAAATTACGATAGGCATGTAAAATAGACCGACCCAAGTCTACATGTGCAGTTGTTTTTCCAGTGGGCTCAGGTTCCTTGCTTTCATCTTCATTCTCAAAGCCTTCAAATACTAGTCGGTGAGGATGCATTAATACGATTAACGTAAGCACTACACCCGAAATAACAGAAAGAACTCTGGAACCCTTAAATACAGAATTGTATGTTAGAAGGTAACCTACAACAGTCCATATAAAAGCATAAGGTAAGCCTCGAGAATATAAATAGCCAAAGGCTGATAATCCTAACAATGCTGCCACCAACTTATCAGACATCTTTACTACTTAGGAAGAATATCGAATGAGCCACCCTTTGCTATAGAAGCCCTAGCGGCATCATTAAAGGCCCCCTCGGCAGGTCCACCAAAGGGAGGATACTTGGTATTAGTGCCAACTGCATCAGCCATTCCACGAGAACCAGTACCAACAAAAGAAGCAGCTACAGCCCCATATTTGCCACCACCTCTCATCTTACGTCTCGTGCGACGACCGCGAGACTTACGACGACGGCCACGACCATATTGTATGACATTCCCAGGAGTCAGCTTACCAATGTTGCCACCCTTATCTACGGCAAACTGGCCCATCTCAGACCCACGGCTCCACGCCATTGCTCCAGGAGCAATTGCCCCACTCGCTCCGTAATATCCTCCTCTCATTTTACGATGTCTGCGAGTTCCATGCTTTTTAGTATCACGACGACGAGGCATATTTACTTTAGTTCAGGGATATATTCTTGGCACACCCAATTACCATTCTGGGAGATGCATTTCAACTTAAACTCACCCCCCTTCGAACGCAAGAATACCGATGTCTTCAAATCTGGAACCATTACATATCCTTGCTTCCCTTTCACAGTATAAACATCTGGAATTTCCGATTTTATCACTATTTCAAAATGCTCTAACTCTACAAAGCAACCATGAGACCCTTCTTTAAAGTCATACACCTCATGACCCCGTAAACTTATATTTTCTGGAAGGTCTGATTTGTGAACAAATTCTGCTAATCCCTTTTTATAGAATCTTGAAAGCAACTCTTTTGTCCATTCATATCGTTGCTGAAACGTCGATGATGCAAATATACAAGTAGAGTTATAGATGTAGATATCGGAAATAATGTATTTTTTGCCTACTTTCTCTGCACGAATAATAGTATCGCCAAAAAGACGTTCATCTAGACAGACTTCTACCAAACAACATTCCCGCGCTGTAATCCACAAACACACGGGAATATCGTTACTGTATGTCAAGGCTATCCATCCCATAATACCTGTTGTTTGAGGAACTTTAAAATTAGGTTCCGGGAGGGCGGGTTTCTTGGATACCAGGCGGGAGCTGGGGGTCCACGCGTAAAGAGTCTGAAGCTTGTTGACGGGGTTCATACTCTGGTAACTTTACTTCACTTACGGGAGGCTCTGTGAAAGTAACCTGTGGCTGAAGAGGCGCTTGAGGCACAGGTACTTCCCTGTATATAATTCTAGGCTGGGGGGGCGTCATTACTCGCGCTATAAAAAAGATAACAACTTGAATCAAAACCATAATTCCAATAGTGGCAAGTGCCGTATAGAATACTTCGGACGCAATCATTTATTGATTCACCTGTTTTCTAAACATGGATTCACTACGCAAAACCTATCAACATATCCATCTCCCTCCTCCATCCACATCCTTGGATTTTCTTGATATACGGTAACATACACCGTTTCACTCTGCTGGACATCGCTCAATGCAATTCTGTCTGTCGCTTCTTCTTCCATGTAAAAATTGACACTATCAGATGCTTTAAACCTTCGTCGTGTTTTTGAAAATGTATCGTATACCCATCCATCTGAACACCAAAATAATTCTGTCTTGTAAGATTTGATTGGTTCATATTGTGAGGGTGGTATATCTTGCCTTTTTACCTGCATTTGGATTACTCTCGTCATTTATCGGTAAACCAATCATCGCCTTTAATACCGGAGAGGCAATAATACTCTCTGCTAGAAGTTGTGTATCATATAATGAATTGTGTAATTGATGTGTTTGTGCTTGCTTCTTCGTCGTATATGCATATAGTTCAACCAACTTAGGAGGCTTAAATCCTCGTCCATTAGCTGCTGGCATTTTCATTACAGTTGTCATCGAGTCCATTGTACAGAAGCGACGCTTAAACAACGGATACCCCATCTGAGCATCCCACAAAATAGCATTGACCAATACATTGTAATCAAAGCTCATATTGTGTGCCACAAGAACATCGTGTTCTTCCGCAAAGAACTTGTTCAACACTTCTTTTAATGGTTCTCCAGAGGAGTTAGCCTTCTCATTAGTAATTCCATGAATCTTAGTAGAGTCTTCAGGAATATCCCAGTTAGGCTTAATAATATGATAATCTGATTTCAAAATCTTGTCATTCTCAACAACAATCCATGCAATAGATACTAGATGAGGCCAATTATTAGGTCCACGAATTGCCGGCTCGCGCGACTTAGGCAGTCCTGTAGTTTCCGTATCGAAGATTAGAAGTTTCATTATTTATTAGTTATCTGCGTCTACGTGTAAGCTTTCGTTTTCCACCAAGTAACTCAACTCCCATATAATGTTTTGTTGCCGCATTTCCCGCTGGTTTTCCCAGATTATCATACAAAAACTTAGCAAGCCCCGCTGATACAAGCAATAATCCTCCAATTAATGCTGCTTTTACTGTCTTGGCTTCTTCAGTAAACGAAGGTACGGCGTTGACGTCAAAATAGCAGTTAATTAGTTCAGCTATCCACCATACCAAGAAGATGGTTACTATTATATACAAAACTATTATAATCGGTAAAGCTTCCAGATTTAATATCATACCCTCTCCAGTTCTTTGAGAAATCATATAACCAAGTGTCACTAAAAGTGAAACTATAAAATACCACATATATTTTGACCGTTTCACACTATCACACATCTTTGGTTATTTCATGCGAAAGTTTTCATCTTAGTTTAGATAACCCCCACTTAATACCATAGCCACCGCCAAGAATATAAGCCAATACAACAGCGACATGCATTGGGTGAATTGGCGAAACATGTTCTATATTCCGACCAGTATCGTCTATCATCGTGTGAGGATAAGGCCGAACTGCTATCCTATATAATCCCATCAATCCGTGATATAAAAAATATGCAGACAGAACTAACACAACTAAAGCCAATGCAGACATTTTAATATATTACGCGAAAGTCTTTTGAGTATGGATGATAGCTCCTATCCATTGTGGGATGTTTGTTACAATATCTTGAACTGTTTGGATGTTATTCGGAACAGGATAATGAATGTCTAGCGTGTTAGATTCACAAACAAATAATATACAAGTTATCAAGAATGGTAAACGTTTCCTTAAATCTCCTTGCCCCCATCTTAAACAATACATCTTATACAATGCATCAGTATATGGGGCTAATGTTCCTGATTGAGGCGATGTTCGAACAGATTCATTAACAACAGCCCACAATATCCATATAGGTGACCTCAAATACTTCTCTTCGACATATTCATTTGACCTATAAGAACATATCAAATATTGCTTGTTGTCTGCCTTGTATTTTGACGCATATCCCAAAATCCACGATACCCAATATAGTGCTCGGATAGAATCTCTTGTTTCAGGTCTCAAGCAATACGCGAATTCATTTATTGGAACATATAATTCCATTGGGTCTTCCTGTTTCATTAATGAACGCGCATATATGCTTGAGGGAGCTTTTAGGTTTTCTTGAATAACTATGGGTTGAAAATCATGCTCCGGTCTGATTCTATGCAAAGAAGGAAGTTTTGATTTGCGACATAAGGCAACAGAAGCTCCAACTTCACAGAATAATAATCTTGCATCCTTGTTATTTCTGATATCGGTCATTGACATTGTTGAATACTGACTCTCATAAGGTGCAAAGCGTTCATACATACGAACCAAATACAGAAATACGTTGGGGGCTCCGCGATTGATATGAATTGCTGAACTCAAAAATAGAGTATTCCAACAGGAGTGTACTAAACCAGAACACATCAATTCCAGAATCCAATAACACGTATAATCAGCATGACCCAATTTGATGTTCTCATCCAACACTTTATAGACATGCGTACGCAGGTGCCCAGAAAATGTAAACTTTTGAAAGTCCAAAACTGTTCTTGAATCAAATATATCCATTACTTTCTATAACGACACGTTTTATGTTTGGTCTTACGAGTACGACAGCGGAGCCTTTCTAATGTGATTTACTTGGTAAAGTAAACAAGGTACTGATATTCTTTGCTACAAGATATTAAATGAACCTTTTCTTTTAATCTAAATCCGGAACTCTTAATAGTATCGATTAATGATTCTGTATCAGGCATATACCACCTTTGCTTTTGTTCTCTGTACTTAATGTTATTAGGACTCTTTTCTGTATCATAATATGTCAAAACTTCATCAAAAGAGGCATCTTCTTCATTCTTCTTTTTATGGAACGTTCCAGTATACTTGAATAAATCGAAGAAGATTTCGGATTTAGTTTGACGTTCATACGAATATGATTGCAACGAAAAAGCAGCAAACGGAGAAGCCAAATCAAGCAAGGGGTCAAATTTGTCAGGTTCAACCATATGAACAATAAAGTATCCACCCGGTTTTGTCCACAAATATGCATTGTCAGAAACAACTTTGGCATTCGGAAACATGTATATTGAGAATCCTAAAAGCAAGGTATGGCTATATGATTTAGGAGGAAATATTGTCCCCTGAGTTATATCTCCTTTTTGGAACTTAGCTGAACGACATTCTTTTCTTGCTTCATCAATCATTGAACCAGATATGTCAACGCCTAAATAGTCAACACCCATTTCCATAAACCAGCAAGAATGAGATGCAATACCACAACACATATCTAAAACCTTTACATCTGCGGTCGCCCATCCGTCCAATGCTATCTGCTCCATGGAAACTTTCTCAAATTCTAAACCTTCCCGGGAATGCCACAAAGCTTTGTATATTGAAGCATATGTAGAATCATAATATTTTTCAGGGTCTTCAAGCATAATACTTTCCCCTGATTCAAAATCTTCGCGAGAGGATAGCCAAATTGATAAGGCATACATACCAAGCATTAAAAATAATATACTAAATATTGCTTCCCACTCCATTATTACTTAACATACCAGTAATTCTCCAAAGCTTTCCTTCAATGAATAGTTGATAGACGATATACAATATCAATATGCTTAGCACGAAATCCAGAAATGAAGGAAGCCACGAATACACATCAACAGGTAATCCTTGAAGTTCTTTCATTCGTTGGAAAACACTTGCATTTTCTCGCTCTTTCTCAATTTCTGAATGAATAAATCTGATTTCATCTTCATCGCCTATTTGAGAGTTTAATAAATCTTGCTTTGCCTGAGCAGCTGTCGATTGATATAACATGTCCTGCTTCATCGTGTCAAATTTCTTTTGGTATGAATCCAGAATTGGTTGAACTCTTTCATTAGCCTGTTTCTCTTTGTCGTCGTGCGCCCACCCTTGTCCTTCTTTTACTGTATAATACGATGCTCTTGCTTTTTCATATGCTTCTGGGTCCTTGTCTTTGTTCTGAATTGCAGTAACCATCTCAGAACCAAGCTTTCTTAGTTGTCTATTGCGTTGGCATTCAATATCACACGCTGCCATTACTTATTTACAGCAAAGTAATATGTTCCTCCAATCATCACTGCCAAAGCTACCAAGTGTGTCATTGACCCAAACATATCTGAAAATGCATATACTCCGATAATACTTGCCAATACTATCAAAATCTTCTGAATTAACGGTATTACATCCTTTAGTAGATTTGCTTCGTGGTCAGTGTTATCAATCTCATCTTTAATTTTTTGTTGGTCTGCTTCGTGTGAGGCCGCTGGTTTAATAGCAAATATATCTCCTAACATCTTTTTTAAGTAGTCGAACTGCCTTGCCATCATTCCAGAGTATGTTGATTGTTCAAACTGAGTTTCTGCTTTCTTTACGGAGTCATCGCGTTTTTTATCAATAGGCTGCACGGACTTTAGGATATCTGTGTAATCGCTTGTTATTGGTAGACTGAAAATATTTCCAGATTTGCCTGGACTCGTTGTAGTCATCCACATCTGCTTTGAAGATGGCTCGATAGTAATGCTTTGAGGAGTATAACCTTTCGTATCAACACCATAACATCTTCCATTTAAGCAACGATTTAGACTATTTGTAGAATCAATGCCAAATATTGCTGTTTGGTCAGCATCTCCAAAAATAGCAGAGTATTTGCCTCCAAATTCTGGAATTACAGACCACGATGTCTGCAATGCTTCATCTGTTACCATAGCCTTGCCATCCGAACTAATACCATATAAATGTCCTGAACTTGCAGATGTTATTTTAATATTCAAATCATCCTTTACGGGAATCCAATTACCAGTCATTCCGGGCTTAGGTAACTTATATTTCTTATCTCCTGCCTGACCCCAAATATATGAGGCTGTGCTAATAATCTTTTCAATATCATCTGGAAGATTTACATTTACCCATTCATCAGTATTATCTGACGATTTCATGCTGAGCTGATTTTGCAGTAAAACATATACTTGTGAATCATCGGTCGCAATATCACGGATGCTTGAGTCTAATGAAAGTTTTACTTGTTTCCAGTTTCCTTGACAAGGTGATTGACATAACCACACATTGCCCGAGCCCAATCCCCAAAGAAATCCCTTAGCAGATTCGGATACTTTATCTAAACCACCAGGTATGGCATTCCAATCAGTTCCCTTAGAAATGCCAGACGTTATTTTATTATTTATTTGGTCTGTCAATGTGTCGTATTCCATTATTTTAAGCAAGAGATTAGAGTTGTATGTAACCTACTGAGAAATATGGCGGAGGAACAGATTGTGTAGGTTGTCCACCGTCTAGTACTGGTGTAGCAACCGGCTGGCCTGCTACAGGTCCACCATCAACTTCCCATAGTTGAGGAAGAGGTTCCTGGTAATACGGGTCAGGAGGCACTATTGCTGCGATATGGTATCTAGTATCAACAGTCAAACCCTTTTCGAAAAGGGTCGTAACAATGCCAGAATCAAATCCACGAGTTTTTTGGTCACGAGAAAAGTTAGCAAATCCATTTGCAACTTTATCGCTATAAGCCGATACCAACACACTGTTTTTCCTAATCTTTAGCAGTGTTGAATAATCCATAGACCGACCAATTCGTCGGAGACCAGAAGCATCAATATTGGGCATTTAATTATAAGACGATAAAATAATGGATATCAACAAATACCAAAAAGAAAGAGAGATTGCTTTAAAGGCATTTCGTAAAGAGTATGAAGATATGAAGATACAATATAGCCAGCTTCTATCTCAAGCTATTTATGAATCCGAACCATCAAAACAAGCAGAGCTTGTAAAACAAATCCTGGCAACAAATTCAGGATTGTCTCAGCATGTTAGAGATTTTATACAGTCTTCTAGGGATAAATTCGATTCTAAAATGATATCTGAATTAACTGCAGATATCATCCGGTATCAACAAGAATATCAGGCAATACAACAAGCATCTGACAAAACTAAAGCACTAAATGATGTTCTAAATAAAGAGAAGAATGAACTAAAAACTATTCACGAGCAATTTAATATTTGGCTAGGACTATTGCTTGGAGGGATAGTTGTTGTTCTTTTCTTAATCTTTAGAACATCTTTAAGGCAAGCGACAAAGGCACTAGAATCCCTAACGTCCAGTACTTCCACGATTGAGATGGGATAGATGTATGTGAAATACCATCTTGGTGAAGTATTTTATATGACCTCTCTTTTACGGGCTTAAGAGCTTGTGGAAGGTCTGTAGGAGGAGGAGCTCTTTCGAGTATAGAGTCCATAGTCTTCTGAGCAGTTTCATATGCAGTTTTGTATTGGGGTTCTTGGGTTAAAAAATATTGAACATAGTTGATTTTGAATTGATTTTTGGCAGAGTCAAATGTTCCTTCCATTTATGTTTAAGTTTGAAGAACATTTGCTACACAATATCTGTGATAAGTACAGTTTCCTGCAGATTCTGAAAATCGTTGAACTTCTACTACGTCGCCCGACCGAGCCCCAATCCACTTTGCAGCAGGGTCTTCAGAGTCAATCCATGGAAGTTGCTTTTTGGGCTCAGTAATGTTGAACTTCTTTTCAAGAGCAGCAAGCTCGTCTTTAGAGATGATACGATGAGGAGGAAATTTGCGATGAGTAGTAATATCAAACTGAAGACGACGAATCTCAAATACTTGAAATAACGGTTTCGTTGTATTATTGTTGTAAGTCCGAATGAAGTCTAGAACATTTACAGAGGGAGGAGAAAGCGTAACAACAATTACTCCATGAGTATAGCTATTATCTTCTGCAAATGTGATGTATGTTTGGAGTATGTTTTCAGTTACACGACCCTTTTCACTAAAGATTACAAGAACACCACCAATATTAAACATCCTCGTTTCGTCAACTGGTGAACCAAGGCTGTCTACATTATCAACTTTAATATCGCGACCAACAAGCATTCGTTTGATTGTCTCGATTGCCCTATCTTCCATTTCTTACCCTTGTTGTTATAGATGAAAACTCTTTCCGTTTTAGAAGTATAAATGGATATGAAAAAGTACACCAAGTTCGTATATCTTGGCGTAGGTTTAGTTTTAGTTCTTATGGCGGTTGGATACTTTGGCAGAGAGACATTCCAACCTGAATTTCTCGACCAGTCAAATGTTGAGAGAACTCAAGCAAAGGCTAAATCCTCTTATGACCAATCTACTAATGCAGTACGACCTGATGGAAGATTTGAAGCTCCTCCTATCCAAGGAATGAAATCACCCTTTCGAGTGAATATATGGGATTCTTATATACCTTAGTTTAGGGCACATTTTAGATTATTTTCAATTCGCGCTCGTTGGTCAGGAGGGAACCGATTCTCAGACAGAAGTCTTGCTCCAGCCTGCTTGGAGATATCCTTGCGACCAGTATGAAACGCAATAACGGCCAGTTCATCCCACATACGCCATTCGTAAATATCAGTCTCCACAAAAAGAACGTTTTCTTTGGGTTTGGGAATAGTCGTTGCATACATAATCATTGCTAAAACTTCGGGAGTGAACATGTTATTGGCACGACAATATGATGCATAATGAACAAGCGATTCGTTTCTTTCTGTATTAAATTCGTGTGCTTTCCATGCCCACTCTTTGTCGTTAAGAATTCTAGCAATATTCATCGCACTTACGCATTGTTCCTCCTTCCACTTGCCCATCTCTACACGTTTCTTATACCATTTAATCGCTTCGGGAATATTCCCGCCATCGCGGTATGACTGAGCCAGATAAAATACATAACGGTCATTATCCGGCTCCTTCTCTAACTCCTTTAGAATAACTTCCGCATCTTTGAGATATTTGTTACCATCTTGTTTAGACCGGTTGCCCAATGTTCTTCCAATCATGAAAATTTCAGGAGGAAGTCTTACCATTCTATTATTTGGGTTATCGTTTGTAGGATATTCGTGCAGTACACCTACATATCGCCAACCATCCGATGCTTTGAAGAGCTGTGTCCGCTCATAAAAGATTCCTCCTCGTTGAATAGAAAGAATAGCAGCATTAGGCCGATGTTCGGATAGAACTTTCTGAATGAACGCTTTGGAATTAGGAGGAAAACTCATCAAATCGTCTGCATCAATCATCAAAATGTAATCCATCTTACCATCACATAGCTTTAGAGCCTCTGAACGAGAAGCCCCAAAACCTTTCCAATCTCCACGAACAACTTCTCCTTTGATACCAGCCTTTTGGTAAAAGTCCTCAATGATGCCCACCGTATTGTCAGTAGAACCCGTATCTAGAATACAAAACGTGTCAATTAAAGCAACCGTTGAGTTCAACACTTCATGAACAATATGACTCTCATCTTTCACAATCATACACAGTCCAATCGTAGGAGGTCCAGTGATTGGAAATGTTAGAAATAGCAATTTCTTTCTTTTCAACCAACCCATTACCTGCACATAACGGATTGCATGGCCTTGGTCCTGTTTGTGAAGAGCATGCTTGTCTGCCTCATATGGCTGAATCAAATCTCTGTCCAGAAAACTGAACAAACGCTTTTGTGTACTAAATGCAGTCAAATACGACTTTACGCCAATCTTTGCAAAGTAATTACCCAGAATTAGGTCGTCGCTTTTTAGACAATCAGGATTTGTGGCAATAGCTGCCAAATATTCTGAAAAATCCGGCTTTGCAACCTGAGGAGGATATAGGATAGAAGTGTAACCTTCTGCAATCTGCACAAATTTTGAACCCCCATGCAAGTATTCAATCTGAAGACTATCCGAATAATTTACACCCGAATGAGCGAGAATACGAACATTAGCCGGGTCATGTTCGCAAGTTAGTTTTTCGAGTGTATACTCCGGATATTTCCAATCATCGTCTACAGACCAAATAAAAGTTTCGTCATCATCCATATATCTCAAAAAAGTCGGAGCTACCTTTGTAATTGCACCAATGTCCGCCGTGCGAAAAATTTGAAGTTTCTCCATCGTTTTCATCCATTCTGGGATTACATAGTCCTCTCCCGTTCGAATACATTTGTCTGGAATATTGATTTCGATATGCTCAACAGGAACAGTCTGCTTTAGTAAGCTTTCAAGACATACCCTAATTTGGTCAATACGAGAGGGGATGGTCGTAATAGATGCAATAATTCTCATTTGTGTTTTAGTAGTTCATATTACTAAAATAGGTTTCTCTTTAACGAGAGGAATAGTTCCTGCTTGACGATGTGCTAAAACTTCATCCCATGTAGCCTTCATTTCCGGAAAATGTTTAGGCATCCAATCAGCATCCTTTAAGGTAAGCTTCTGCCTCTTCTGAACAAGCACCCAATACAATATTTGCCATTGCATTGGGTCGCCTAGTGCAGTCATTTGCCATTCGTGAGGGCTTGAAGTATCGGTAATATGCTTATACTTAACAATTCCAGAATTGTCAACAGCAAAGCAAGACTTAAACTCCGCTGGTGTCTGTTCCCACTCACTATAGTTCATCGTTTTAAACTGCATCTCAACATAATCACATTCCTGTAGTCCAGTACATTCTATCTGAAGCTGCATTTGATGATAATAAGCATCGGGAATAGGCGTTTCTGATGTAAAGGAACGCGAGATAGGACATTTTAGTTCAATCAATCGACCATTGCGTTCATCATTTGTTAAAATCAATCCATCTGGTGATGCTCCAATGAATGGATATTCGGGATGTTGTACGCATGATAAATCAACTAGCTTAACACCTTCCGTAAAGCAATAAATTTCTTTAGCAATTGGCTCGAACCTTGTTCCCCAAATTAGAGCTCCAACACCAGGACCATCTTGCTTTTTTGGAGGAACCAATTTGGACATAATTAATTCACGCCGAGCAGATGCTGTTGCATCTCCGAAACATTTCCAGATTTCAGATGCCGTCAACATCTCTCCTCGCTTCGTAAACCATGCTTGTGTTCGTTGGTCGTCAATTCCATAATGAGCAAGAAGGTATTCTATCTTTGCTTCCATGCTGTTATATAGATTACGTTAGAACTCCTAAAACCCGTTTTCAAGCAAGGGACACAAACTAACAAAGATGGAACAAATTCAAAGCCAAGAACAATGGGTATTACATCGTCTAGAGAAGTTCTATGCAAACCCCCAGAATCTCAAGAAGGTAGAAGAGATTCTAAACGGAACATCGTCGCTTTCTTTAAGAATCATAGATTGGTTCGTGACCAATTATGCAAAGAAGTTCAATGTTGCATTCACAACCAGCAAGAACACGTACGTAATAGTGTATCTGTCGTACAAGAGCCATCTCAAGGCTTACAGCAAGAAGATGTTCGACCCATTTTGCCGATGCAAGAGGATAAAATTCAAGGGGTTGGACACGACTGTGGGCCAACTAAACTTTTTTGAGTGGGTTCTCTCAGACGAGATTATCCACTATCTAGAGACGAACCGCGATGCTGTTCATGCTGATATGGAAGCTCGCCTTCAGGAACTTAAAGATAACACTGAAAAAGACACTCGACGCAAACGACATGAACTTTCTAACTCTGCTACTAACTCCCTTTCTCGCCATGATGTAACAGTGAAAGTTTCGTTCGATTAAGACAATGGAAATACTATACTTACCATCTGGTAATCCTCAAAACAATGAACTTGTTCGATTCTTAGGTGTTTTTAAACATACTACTGCCGAACAATTACCCGATACACCAATATGCAAGTTCACTTTTGATATTACATTAAAAAAGGTATTTACTCCAGATACAGAAGCATTGCTTCTAAGAGAAGGAACAACTATAATAGGACTAATTCAAATTAAGATAATAGACAATACAATTTTTATTTCAAACTTTTGTTCTATCAGGAAAGGAGCAGGTTCTATTTTGCTTAATAAGGTAATCGAATTGTCAAAGCAACTAAAACGAGATATAGCATTGTCATATGATGAGTTTGGTCATAATCCCGAAGGTCTTGTTAAATATTACGAGTCATATGGATTTGTAAACACAAGCGGCAACAATATGGTGTTAAAAAGCAAAGGAGGGTTGCGCAAATCAAGACGCTAATCAAATCCAGAATTAAACCAAAGATGTATTCAATCCTGAGACCATCTTTGCTTTATAGGGACATTTCGCCTGATATAGCAGAAAACGATGAAGACCACGATGCATCTGAATGGTCTTATTCAGACCGTACTGTATTTAGAGGAGCCTTAGATTCTTCATACAAAAATGAAGGCTTAGATGCCTATTGGTTATACGACGATGATTTAAACCGCATTGGGTTGGCTGAGCATGAATCAGACGACCATTCTATATTTAAAACGTTATGGTTTAGAGATTCGCCATTTGGTACACTATTCCAAGAAGAATGGAAAGCAGGAGAATCTATCTTTACTTTGCTAAGCCCCGAAGCTTACCAAGATTGTTTGGACTCGGATATTTTGCTTAAAGGTTGCGACCGGATTGTATTGCCTCGGTATATTACAGAAGGGTTTCCTCTAGTCTATGAATGCACTTGCGGAAAATCTTTTTCACCGATGTGTTCAGCAGTGAAAAAGACGGTAGAAATTACCAATCCTTTGTTTATTGATGAATCATTTATTATGTATCAGCCTCCAGCAGATTCTGCTGTATGGTCTAAGCTGACCCTACTGCGCGGCGCTTCTTCTGAGCAGCCGGAGGAGCAACCTCGGGCACATGCACCTCGGCTACCGGAGTCTCCGCCTCAGCAGGAGTTGACTCCAGAGCACCAGTTGCTGAATCAGAATCATTAGGCTCTTGCTCACTAGAAGCTTCTGCGGCTACGGCCTCGAAGATAGTGGATGCAGTAGGGCGAGTCTGGGGAAATACCTGAGCATGAGTTACACGCCAAGTTACACCAAAAGACTGGCCGATGATATAGATTGAGCCGCTCACGACGAGATTCGCTGCCACATTCTTGGGGAACACGGAACGCAGAGAATCAACCGTCAGGAAGACAGGCTTGGTCGCAGCATCTACTACGTCCATTGACACCTTGCCCTCGTACACAGGCAGCTTCAGACGGAACGAAGGAGGGTACTTGCCATTGGGCACATACTCATCTCCGTTCTTATCGGAAGACACGCTCAGAATACTGCGGTCATTGAAGCTGTCGCGGATAGACTCCTCGCCACGCTTCTTGCCAAACCACTTAGAGCTGTTCTCAGTAGCAGTCTGAATCAACTTATCCTGCATATCCAGAAGGAAGTTATATAGCTTAGACATCTCATCGTCGCCAGTGGAACGTGCCTTGGCGTACGGGTCGCACCCTTTCAGGGACCCAATCAATGAGTATGATACATTTCCACTCTTCTCGTCCTCACGCTGTAGTAGGCCTCCGGGGAAACCCATACGCGGAAGACGCAGAGAGAAATTCTGGCCGCCATATAGCATTCGTACTCCTAGACCGCCTTGCTTGTTGCGCTTGGCTTCGGGGAAGGAGACTAGGTCAATGCTGGCATTGGTTACGTTTACAATTGCATTAGTAGACATGTTAGCTGATATCTTTTAAGTATATATGTCTATCAATGTGTAAATCCGTTTTCACCAAATAAACCTAATTAGATAACAATATGCTGTGTACTTCTTGTAAAAATAAGACATCGAATGAACGATGTTTATCCCCTGCATTGAAAAATCTTCAATTTTGTGGGAAGCATATCAAAGCAAAGAATCCTAGAATATGGTCTGTCGTTAACTCGGCAGGTATACATGCTATTTTGATACAAAAGATATGGCGTGGATGGATTGTAAGACACATTCTTCAATTGGCGGGTTCTGGAGTTCTGAAGCGCTCTATTTGCAATAATGAAGAAGATGTTGTTACATTTGAAAGTAAGGTTCATCCATTTGACTTCTTCTCATTCCAAGAAGATGGATTCATATATTGGTTTGATGCAAAAACATTACTCCAAATAACTGTCAATAATCTAAAACCTTCAAATCCTTATACCCGCAAAGAGCTATCTATAGAAACACGTAAACGTTTCAAGGAGTTTATTGTGCATCGTAGATTTCATCATCGTACGCTATTCCACGAACCATCGTATATAAGAGACCACGATAAGTTGTTGGCGATGTATTGGGTAACTATATGCCAAATTCTAGAAGAAAACATATTCATCGAAGTTAATCCATCCATGTTTCTTTTTCTAAATCAATCGCAGCTATGGACTTTTGTGGGAGTCTTAAGACATTTCTTATTGATGTGGGCTAAAGAACATAAGACTCCTAATTCTCCAAGGAACTTCTATTATATTTGGATTCATAATTGCTGGAAATATCAAACATACTCGCTTGAGCCAATAAAACCAACGTTGATAACTGTAGGAAAGACCCTATTAAAAATTTTAGAAGCATCCAAGCATAATTATGAGGTCTGTTTTAAGATTGTGAGCGCCTTGCATAGTTTGTGATTTAAACAGGTCACGATATGATAGAGTATACCCGCGTTAGAAATGTCTACTTCTGTTTCCCAGAGTAAGTCAAACAAGATGGCCAAGAAGTCCGAGACTGTTCCTGCGAACCCCGTAGCTGCCGCCCCTGCTGCCGGCAAGAAGGCGAAGGCCGCCCCTGCCAAGACTGAGGTAGTTGTGCCTGTGTCCACGCCTGCCGCTGTACCCGCTGAGACCCGCTCTGCTGATGCAATTCTAACGGCGGCCCTTGAGAGTGTGCGCACTCACGCGAAGGCGGCTGCCGAGGCCTCTCGTGCTCTAGTACATGACCTACAGGAGGCGCAGAAGGCCCTTAAGCGTGAGGCCCGCGACTCCAAGCGCCGCCGCAAGGTAGACCCCGCGACTCTATCCCCCGAGGCGCGCGCTGCATGGGAGGCTCGCCGTGCCAACAATGCCTTCCTAAAGGTGCGCCCTCTAACTGATGAGCTCTGCACGTTTATGGGCCTACCGTCCAAGAGCCTACGTAGCCAGACGGATGTCACGAAGTTCATCTCCAGCTACGTGAAGAGCCACAGCTGCTTTGACCCTAACTTCAAGCGTCGCATTCTTCCCGACGCGAAGCTAGCCAAGCTCCTGCGCGTAAAGGACAAGGATGAGGTTACTTACCTGAACCTCCAGACTTACCTGAAGGTGCATTTCCTGAAGCCTACGGCGTAAACTTCTTATATCTAACCATACAATCATATCACCCTCAAATATTGGCTTCCATACGGATGTCAATATTTTCTCGGTAATCCACAAATGGATAAAGAAATATATTTTATAGTTGGTGCTATGTTATGCGTACTAATTGCAGTAGCATTTGTGAGCTTGTTTCGAGGTCACGGACTAATGAGTAAATTTTCAGCATTATTTACTATGGGAGTTGCAATTACTGTTTTGGTTTTTGGGCATTCTCATTACAAAAGAGAGCATACTTTTCAAGGAAAACTAGAAAATCTAGGTAGACGTTTGGTTGGATTTTTTGATTAATTCACAAAAACGGATTCATTGAAATTTAATAATTTTGCATTAAAAATGCCTCGCCTTTGCCGCCACTTTAACTCAGACGCTGGGTGTGAGAATGTCGAATGCTCTTTTGAGCACAAGCTATATTGCACCAACAAGCGCTGTGTAAAAGCAGAAAAGGAGAATACACATACTATTGAGAACTGCGGCCAGAAAGGCGGCGGTGCTCACGAGGAGTATATTGCTTCTAAAAAGGCCGCTGAAGTAGCCAAAGTGCCTGTGGCACCCCTGCCCGTGCCTGTTCCTCAGGTACAGGTCCAACGCGAAATTGAGGCAGCTAATGCTTACAAGCGCGGGCAATACGACAATTCCGGCGAGCTCCTGTTCGCCCTTGTGTCGCGCTCACACCCTGACCGTGCTGCCAAAATCACCGGAATGTTCATGGCAGCCTTAAACCCTGCCGAACTCCGCGAGCTGATTTTGAGGCCCGAGGTGCTGTCCGAGCACGTCAGCCGCGCCAACGAAGTCCTAGAGGCCTCGAAGAAATAGATGTCTGGAACTTCAAAAGTTTCAGACACTTTTTAAACCTAAACTATACGCTCAATTTTTCTAGTCTGCATAAAAACGGATTTAGAATTTACAAGAATTGGGATTGTTACCGCTTCTGCCTAGTGCCAACCATGCCTATGCCGAAGACCCGCCGTTTCTACAAGCCCCTTCCCAAGGAGTTTGTCGGGACACTTTGCTCAAGCTGCGCATACTCTGCCAGCCAGCCCCACCCCGAGGAGAAGTGCATTGCATCAATGCCCGCCAAGATTGCCAACGCCCGCAAGGGATTCAGCGAGATTGTCTCCAAGAACTGCTGTGAAAACGCTGCGATTGCTTCCTACATTAGGTCTTTGGACCTGACGCCGGATGACGTCGCAAAGAAGGTCATTGCAGTCTACTCGCCATATGACTGTGGCGAGAAGGGGCTGGATGGCAAGCGCGACTACAACGTGCTTACCCTCGCCCAGCTTGAGAAGCTTTCCAGCAACACCGTCGACTCCAACGCCGAAGTTGTTTGCTACATTGAGACCACGCTTGGTTTCAAGACCGACGCTGCACCCCCTGCAGCCGAGACCGTTGCTCCCCCGCCCTACATGGGCCCTGCTACCGCTGTTGACCCCGTTCCCACTACCTGGGAGGGCGAGATGCCTACAACTCACTCGTACACACACGAGTCGTGCATTTGGCAAGAGTGGCAGACCCAGTGCGAGAGTTACATCGCCGAAGCGCAGTCCAGATGGGACTGCCTTCACCCGGTGCAGCAACTTGCCTGCCTCGCCTTTGCAACCTTAGCACCAGCCCTGCTGTCGTCGTAAAGTCGGTCACCTCCAGCTCTTTTCAGAGCTATTTTTTACTAAAACGGATTATTGTAAACAAAGTGTGTTTATAGAAAACAAGACAATGCCAAAACGAAGTCGAACCCTAGTTAGTTGTTTCAGTAATGGTATAATCGAAATCACGATTCGTGGGCAACCCTACGAGTTTGACAGTATTGTTCACTGGGAGGTTTATGCTTGCCCCTGCAAGTACAACCCCGAAGACATCGCTTTGTACCTTTATATTCAAACGCTAACAAACGAATACAACTTTCAGGCAGATGAAGAAGAGCTTGTCACCATAGAAGAAGAGCTAAACTTGCTGTAACAAGTTCTCTTTTTCAATAAAAACGGATTTAAAAATTATATAAATTAGACTTTCATCCTAGCGCTAAGATGCCTACTACTCTTATGCAAGCAATTGAAGCGCTTCCCACGTTTGTGTTCAAAACCCCAACCAAACCTCCCAAGCCACACAATGGCTGGGCACCCGCGCGTCCGTCGCAAAAAAGTGGTCATCATGACCACGTTGCACGGCAACTGTTTGAGTCTGAAACCAAGACATTTGCTAATGCGGTTCCTAACCCCAACAAATAGGCTGTTATGCTTATTTTTAATTTAAAAACGGAATTGAGATTTGTCTTAAATATACTCGTAAATCATGATTATTTCTAATCGTGTTGACTCTGCTATTTATGCAGGACTTTCGATGTTGATGCTCATGATTTGGCATATGCTTCGTTCAGACTCAGAAGACGATGTACCGTTTCATATGTACGTTGTAATTATTGGTGCACTAAATGTTGTTGCCTTCTTGAACTACTTTGATGGACACCCTGACTACAAATAGGTCAGCATGTCTAATTTTTTATTGAAAAACGGAATTTAAACGACAGATTTTGTATCGAATATCAACCATGCTCATGCCCGAGCCGACACTCCTTAACAGTATCATATACTGGGTAGTTGTATTTTCTATCCTTGTGTGTTCCAACCCTAAGTTCCGACGTGGACTGATGAAAAACAGCATAATTGCCTGGACTCTTGGCCACTTGGATTTGGTTTTATTGTTGCCTATACTTGCAGCAACCCTCTATCTTAAGAAGATATAAACCGTATAACGGTATTTTTGTACTTCAGAATATTGATTTCAATACTCTGAGGTACATGGAGTGGGATTTGAACCCACGCGGATTTCTCCATTGGTTCTTAAGACCAACGCCATAACCACTCGGCCATCCATGTTGCTTTCTGTTTTGTTTCCTGTTCTTAAAGCCTCCAATGGGAATCGAACCCACGACCTACAGCTTACAAAGCTGGTGCTCTACCACTGAGCTATGAAGGCAAGTGATCGATATGGGACTTGAACCCACAACCTTTCGGGTAGAAACCGAATGCACTATCCATTGTGCTAACCGACCAGAGTGGTCTTTTTGAAGGGTGTTACCAAACCCTGTGCGGTTCCTCTGGGTTACGATCCCAGTACCTCCCGGTTAACAGCCGAGCGCTCTACCGATTGAGCTAAGGAACCAACTAGTCCGTGCGGGGATCGAACCCGCGACTCTCCGTTAATAAGACGGATGCTCTACCACTGAACTAACGGACTTTGTCAGTCGGTTCAACTTCGCCAAGTATCTATCCAGGACGGCCACGAGGAGGCCTGACATTCGTCCCGTCTCGTCACCCCCAGCAGGTGCCGACCATCGCCGCAGAAATGGCTTTGTAGAAAGTGCCCCTTCCTCGCACCCTCCCGTCGTGCACACCGCTCCTTGGCCCTATGCCCTCTGGAGCATATTGTGAAGTTGTGGCATTGGTATGAAACCCCAGTAGGAATACCGTCCAACTAACTTCACAAATGCACGTCCGTAGACTTAGGCAGAACAATACTTTATCTACCTACTTTGTATAAGCAAAGTATATCTAAATCGTTTCTTCTCTTAACTCCTTGACATCTGTATCTGTATATATGATTTCATTAGGTAACTGTAAATAAAGAATTGTGCTAAAAAATGGAGTTGCTCGTCCATCTAAAACAATCGACCGAATCTTAGAGTTCTCTATAAGTGTGTCTAAAAGTTTATTAAATAACTTTTGCTTGGATATAGTATTTCTTACTTGAATATTACATGTTTTGCCATTCCATGCACACATATGCGAATCATCGCATTGGTCTTTTTTGAATTGTCCACAAGGCTTTCTAATTTTTGATAAGAATTCTATAGGCGAATCTAAAGCAACAAAATGTGTCGTCTCGTCAAACCATTTCTTTAATTCTGGACCTAACTCTGAACTTGTAGGAGGTTGTTCCGAAATGGCTGACACCAAATCTGGAAACGTGTTGTTCTTTACATCAAGTGTTAGTTGGTATAATAAAAATTCGTATACCTCTGATTCATATGAGATTCTTTTATATGTCGATAAATCTTGCTTATTCGACTCGCCCAAAGCAAGAGAAGATTCTGATTCTTTAATTATAGTATGTGTTACTTCAGAGGCCTCGCCTTTGCCTTCTTTGGGTTTTATAGGAATTCGAAGACCACTACGAGTTAATATTTCAACAATAAACCCTTTGCCATCATACATATCTTCTGCCCATGCATATCCTGGTATATCTTTCTGAATCTTCTGTATATGTTCTCGCATATCTTCATATGATGGTAACTCTAACTCACTCGAGTAACCTGAAATAAGAGGAGGTTTCGATTTCAAGGGAGGGAAAGCAGTATTCTGGAATGGCAAGAGCAATTCATTTGCAATATAGATTGCCTGTGCTCTTCTGAATGGGTCTAAGATAAACGAGAAAGTTTCAAATCCTAAATCATATACAGAATCAAAAGCATCTTGTATATTCGGAACCTCAGTTACACATGCTAAGTCACGTTTTTTTGTTAATTCTAAATAGGTTTTATTTCCAGTTATTGCTTCGTCTTTTCGAATGAATGGTGTTTCGAATATGTTTGCTCGAAATACAAATTTCTTTTGCTGTCGCGTAACGTGGCATAAGCAATCAATATCATTGCCACGTTGAAGTATAATAATTCCTCTTGTTTTGCTTTTGATTTGGGGAGTAAAAAATGTACAGCCTATTGTCAAGTCATTCAAGTTAATGCGATAGAAATCTGTTTTTAGCATAATGGCCGTATATTCAAGTTCTTGAAGAATCGTCAATTTCCCATCAGCAAATGCTTTATCTATCCCAGAAATCACTCTAGACATATGTTTTCTTGCTTCAGCATCTTCAGAAAATGGCTTCATATCAAGTTCCTTTTCTATTTCGTCTAGATATGTGTCAGATAGGTCAGTCCATAATGCTACAAATGAACAACGCAGTAATTTCTTAACTGCAAGTCGTGGAGGTTGAACCTTTAATGTTAAATTTAAAAATGTTGGCAAACCTTCAGATGGTCTTCCTAATCCAACTCTAAAATATCCAGACATTCCAGCTTGAATACGATTCCCAGCTTCCGTCACCAAATTATATGATTCTTCAATATACAACATACTCAATAGTTCAGATGGAACATATGCAAGACGATTATACTGTAAATTTTTAGTTTCGCCTAAAATATAGTACTTGTCTTCTTTTATTTCCGTATCTAACTTTTGCTTTCTTACAGATTTAAAGCATATGGGTAATGTCGGATTATTATCCTTATACCCAGGATAGTTGTTTCCAACGGTTCGTTGTATTACTGGGAACTCTTCAACACTAGTTTTGTTGTCTCCTTGCTTTCGAACTTTACCACGACATACTGGGCATATCTTTGTTCCATCTATGTCTTCAAGTTGTGACTCATGCAGTGGTATTTTATCTACCATACACCAGAAGTCTGGGCAAATAATTAAACCATCTGGCTCCTTCAGTTCAATCTTCTTGTTTTCAGGATAATTTTGAGGATTAAATTGTTCATCTATAATTGCCTGTATTTCTTCTCGTGTCATGACTACTGGCTGAAGTTTTTGGTCAACCTTGCTAGCATACTCTGATTTTGCCGGAAAACGTTCTGGGTCAAAGTTCTGTAAACGGTTATTAAAATAGTTGTAAATCGGTATATCTTTTTTGAATGTCTTAGTCTTTGCAATAGAAGTTTCAGCCTGTTCAATCACATCACCTTCAAGGTAATCAAACATATTTGAAAATTCAGTATCAATAATTTCTGTATTCACAGTAGACACTTCTACAGGAGCGGACTCTTGCTTTTTGGGGCATACTCTGTTTACATCATCATTTTTAGGGTCGCTCAAAATATATCTCAGAATATTTGCATACTTTAAGAAACGACCAACCGAATCAACATCACTAATCTCTATTGTCGTTCTGCGTACGATAAGCGAAGGAAAATTCCGGAATTGACGCGTAAGCAATGAAGGGTCTTGTTCAGCCTTCTGCTTTATAGTATCAAGCAATACAGTTGTATCCTCTAAAGACAAGTGAAGTTCGTCTTTGATATCCTCTGCAGTTACGAATGGGTCATCTTTTAGTATGTTTAGAATCTTTACGTCGCGAGGGTTTATTCCATTATTTGCATTGTCAGACCGTAAAAACTTAAACACTTGTTGTGATTTTCGAGAAACCTCAAAAATACCAGCCAAACATCCCATACGCAAAGTATCAAAGCTGTCCAGCGAATTAGGATACTCTATATTGAACTTAACATCTTGTAGAACAAATCTGGAATTGATTATATCACATTGCTTCACAAATGGTGTGATAGAGTCTAAAGTTTTAAACCATTTTATTAACTCTTCCTTTATTGTCTCTTCCGATGTTATATTATTCGAGTCACGATATGACGCAATAATTATGTCATACTTTGTTATGGTAATTCTATCAAAGTTTTCTCTATTGTCACCTTTGTATAGTACTAAAGTTGGTATCTTATCACGATATGGTTTTGTCTTAGTCCACCAATTATTCCATATTGCCAAATCAAGCAAAGGAAGTTTTGTTTTTTCATTCGTCTTAAAAAATTTATGCCTCGATACTTCAGAACGTCCTGTAAAAAACGTAATGCATGGCGTTTCTTCAGATACAGTTAATGCATAAAACATTTGCTCAAATCTCGAACGAACAGACTCGCCAAAATCAGTATCAACTAATTCAGCTCTCCAAGCCATTCTCAGAATGTGAACATCTTTTGGCTGAGGAGGGTCAAGCTTTAGTAAATCATTCAAATGCTTTGTATTTGCTTCAAGTGATGCTATTTGACTTTCAGATAATCGCTCAGGCGTCAAAGACCTTTTTAAAGGAAAGTATGAACCCTGATATCCTTCCTCAAATTCCTTGACAACAAATCTGGAATTGGTAACATCTGGATAGTGACTAACAAATAAGGTATCATCCTCTGGTATAGGTTGCTGAGCTGCTGGTATTATATTTGCTGTTGGCATATCGAATGGTTCGTAAGGCAAGGTAAATGCTTTCGAATCTTGTACACCAAATATACGTAACTCTTCAATAGAAACGCCTGGGTCAAATAAAGGTTGCAAAAAGCTTGGTTTCGCCATCCATTCAGACCTGCTTAACTTCCTAAACTTAGGAGGTTCTATGCCTCTGGACTTACAATATGCATAAAAGGATTCTTTTACTGTCTCATTTCCATTCAAAGATATTCTATCAAATAAAGTCTCCCAATTGCGTGTATCAGTTCTATAATAATCCTTATCCAATTTCAACTGAATCATGATAAATAACCTATCAGGATGAATATCTAACACTCTCCCAATATGTTGCCGTATAACACCTATAGTATCATCTTCAAAGAATGATACCTTTAGGGTCTTTTCGTTAAATTTTACTGTAGAAGGTAACATCTTATTGTAAATGGCATAAAAAGTTAAAACGGATTTACGAGAGTTAATTCATATGTATATAATCAAAATGTTTTCAGTTACAGCGAAACAACTCCAAGCAATGAGGACAGATTCGAACACGAAAGAATTCCAGATAGGCGTCGTTGCCTATCGAATCATTTACGAAGTGTTGAATATGGCTCCGATTGGCAAGCAATCCTATACATGTGATATCATGGCTGAAGATGCTCCAGAGGTGATGAAATTAATACTGACATATATTCAGGGATGCTCAATCACAATCGTCCCCCAACGCATGGATATGGTAACCCTTACGATAGACTGGAGTTAAAAATGGATTTATGAAAATTTATTGATGTATTGGTAATCAAGATGTTTCCAGTTACAGCGAAACAACTACAATCATTATCATCGGCCGAACCGACGTATATCTCGGATGATTTCCGGTTATGCATTATTTACAACCGAATCAGGAACGAAGTGTTTAAGAATGCTTCAGATGGCAGGAAATTCTATACCTGTGACATCATGAAGGACGATGTGAGCAAAATGCTAAAACTGCTATTCCAAGATTTTCACTGCTCAACGACAGTGACTCCCCTAGAGGATGGCATGACCAACGTATCGTTAGACTGGAGTTAAAAATGGATTTACAAGAGTTAATTGCTGTATCGGTAATCAAGATGTTTCCAGTTACAGCGAAACAACTACAAGCATTATCGTCGAGTGAACCAACGTATATCTCGGATGATTTCCAGATACTCATTATTTACAATCGAATCAGGAACGAAGTGTTTAAAAGCGCTTCAGAAGGCAAGAAAGCTTATACCTGTGACATCATGAATGACGATACAGGCAAGTTGTTAAAACTACTATTCCAAGATTTTCACTGTTCAACGACAGTGACCCCTCTAGAGAATGGCATGTGCAACCTATTGATAGACTGGATGGATTAAAGTGGCGTATCAGAAATGGTCATACCACAATACTTAACAGGATTTTTTGAATAATTTACTGATCGATAAACTCCCAACTGAATGCAGTCATGAAGAAGTTTTCTCATATTCGTCCAAAATTCGGGAGTATGGCCTATGCTTGCTGTCATCAAATGAGCCATCTCATGAATTAAGACAAACATTACTGTATTCTCTTCAATTAATGGAAACGGAGGACGTGTCTTATCACGCAAACAAACAACAATCTTTTCGCCCTTATTTTCAGAATATGATGTACTATCTGCATTCAAGTCATTCTCCTCTAAGGCATCAGCATTAAATCTGGAAACAAGTCGTTGGTATGGCTCATCTAATTTCAACGATGGGTCTTTGCAGTGGTCACATATCTTTATAAGATTTGAACGAATTTTACACATTCTTTCTGCAGCATCTTGTTTATCAGGTAAATTTTGAACTTTGTAATACCGTCCATCAGACGCTTTTACAAGAGTATTATTTTTGGGTCCGCTGAGGTATGAATATGCCAAGGCAAGTCCAGTTCCTGCTATTGCTACTACTGGTATCATTATACTTTAATTATCTTTTTTTAGTGTGTCTTCTCTTTGTCTTTCTTCTCTTCCCTCCAATGCTGGTCTTTCTAGATGCCTTCTCTCTTCTTATCTGGCCATTTACTTCTTCTTTTAAATCGTCACTTGTAAGTTCTGGTATTCCTTCTACATCTCCTGTATAATGTTGATTCTTTCTAAAAATAGCCTGTTTTATCTGAAGCTTGTGGCTTGCTAACACATGTTGTCTATTGCGACCTTGTTCTTCATTAACGTATCTTCTTGCAAATTCTTCAGCATCTCGTTGGTGTTTGATGCCTTCATTGATACCCTTACCCCTCATTTGCTTAACTGATAAGAAACGGATTCTTATATTAGAAAAATAATGAAACAAGAAATGTGCGAGCCTGTCGGTATAACGCCAAAGCCGGCTCTTCCACCCCACATTAATACGTCTTGGCTTCAGTCTTATGGACTAAACTACGCTGAGTTCCAAGTCAAGTTCGCTATTGCAGTACTATCTGATGAAACGAGCTGGACATACGAAAAAAAGAAGAAACTAACAGACGACTTTAAGCACCGATTAATGGTCGAGCTGTGGGACCGCTACAAACGAATGTAATAGTCATTCTTTTTTATGCGTCTAGACCACGCTTGAAGGGATTATGCTCGATGGTGGTATTCAGGAAGGGACCAACAGTTCCCTGAGGATTCGGGTCCTCGGAACGAACATCCCAGGAAGCATTGCGGTTGGTCTGAGACACACCTGCAAGCGCCGTATTAGTGTGGTAACCAGCTTGTAGAAAATTCTGGCCCTTGAGGTCATTCATAGCGCTTGGATTTACAGCAGCCCAAGATGCTCCAATCTCGCCCTTGGGTAGAAGTTCAGATGCCTGTAGAGTTGTCTCGGTGTATGTGGACTGACCAGTAGGCTGGCGAGAGCGAAGAGACTCGGTGGGCTGGGCATTGCCAGTGCCATCATGCTTGCTAGCACCAAAGGGACCCATCTCGGATAGAGGACCCTGAGTGCCAAGAGAGCCGACTAGCTTGTCCATCATACCTTCACCAGTTAGACTCGCGCGGGCACTATAAGAGTTCATGGCATACAATACAACCAAGCCAACTGCAGCAAGTCCCATTAAGTTTAGGTGCTGGCGCGACATCTTAACCATTTTCTTTATGTTCAAACGAAGACAAAAAACAAATGAAAAAACAACTTTTTGAATTTCTGGGCTCGGCGGATGTTCAACAATTCTTTGAACAATCGGTTATACGCCCCCTTCTCGAGAAGATTTTCCAATATCTATATCCATATTTACTCGGTATTATGCTTCTTTGGGGGATAATGCTTATCTGTATCGTATTGGTCCTTGTAATCATACTTCGGACTGGGATAAAGTAAATCAACCAAGGCTGAACGGTTCATTCTGTAAACGCAAGGGAACCCTCGAGCTCGTGCTTCATTTTTGAGTTCGCCAATACGTTTCTTCTCAACAATATACTTAATAGGCAAAGTATCCATAGAAAGCAAGGATATGAGTTGGGCTTTTTTCATTATGTAATAAAATTTGATACGTCTTTCTTTTGCTTCTTGTTTTAGCTCTGAGTATTCTAAGGCATGGTAATTCATGTTTCTAAAAACACGTACCAAGACAATAAAGGTTTCCGTTTTGATTAATAAGAGATGCTATTCTGGATATACATCGTAGGTATATTTGTTGCCATATCTCTGAATTTGGCAGCAGGCCAAGCTCAGTGGTTTCGCAATAACTGGTCGGAAGTTAGATGTAATCCTGCATATATGCTTGTGCCAGCATTTGTAGAATTAGAAACTGACGTAAGCAAAAACTTTATAAATTGTATTACGAAGGGTTTTCATGACTATGCTGGGCTTTCAATGGATGGAATGAACTCGCAAATGAGTTTAGTTGGTGATTCTTTAGGAACAATTACTACATCCTTATCTGATATGCGTGCAATGATGGGTGAAACTCGCGGAGGCTTCATGATGGTATTTCAAATGGTCTTTGGTAAAATCCAGAATTTGATGGCAAGCATGCAGTATCTGATGATTCGCATAAGAACATTAATGGGTCGAATTGTAGCAACATTTGCTACAATGATTTATGCTGCCAGCGGAGCCATGCAGACCGGCGAAGCAGTGTGGAATGGTCCAATTGGTAGAGTAGCCAGGTTATAATAAATTGCTAATTAATAACATGATATTCTGGTTATATCTCGTCGGAACAATACTTGTCACATCTTGGATTCATCTTCAAGGAAACTTACGCAAGATAGAAGCCAGTTGGAGCTTGTATAGATGTAATCCTGCATATATGCCATTTGCCGGACTAATAGACCCAGAAACGGGTATAGCTGGAAACTTCCAACACTGTATGAACTTATTTGGAGAACCCATCGTTGGAAGTATGACCGATGCCCTTGGTAGTCAATTCTCACTGATTGGAGAGATGCTAAATGACATTGCTAATCCACTTGCCATATTTCGCAAGATGATTACTAATATGCGTAATGTTATAGGTTCTTTTGCCTCATCTACATTAGGCAAGACATCAGGTCCCGTAAGCATGTTCGTATTCTACCTTGCTAAAATTCGAGACCTATTAAGCCGAATGGCGTCTCAAGGCTATATTTTTGCCATGTTTGGGGCTACAATGGTATCTTACATAGAAGGGTTTGTTTCACTGTTAATAGGAATTATTAAAACATTTGTAATCGCTATGCTTATCATTGCTGGAATCTTAGCACTATTCAACCCTGTAATGTTTGCATTCGTCTTGGCCGTGGCTGCTGCACTAACCGCTGCCGGAGCATAAAATCTGAGTAATAAAGAAATGATGAAGGTTTCTAAATCAACATTAGCTATGGCATTTTTGGTCGGCGCCCTAATTCTAGGATTTGTCGGAAGTAGGGAGGGGTTTATGCAGAAAGACATCGGCATGCCTCTAGATGGTCCTGCCATGGGTCCTTATGATACTGCAATGGGCGGCTGGATGTCATCCGAGCATATGCCTGTTGGAGGTCTCCCCCAGAACAGCTTTAAGGAAGAGAACAAACTGATGTACTTGGTTGGCAATAAGACATCCACCAGCTGCTGCCCGACTGCCTTTACCACAGATTCCGGATGTGTATGCCTCTCTGATTCTGATAAAGATTTTATGGCTCACCGTGGTGGAAATAAATAGTTTAGAGTATATTGTCTAATATAAACCAAATGGACCCTAAGAAATCATTCAAAGCTTTCCGCGATGAACTCCGTTCTGCTTTTCCCAGCACAGAGTTTGCTCATTATAAGGACACCGACCCGTCTGCTTTCGAAGAACTTATCACTCCTTCCGTTCTCAAGATAATGCAGAAGGACAAAACATTATTTGATGCAGAGTTTGTAGTATTTGAAACCAACCTCTCGCCATTGTTCTCATCAAATCCAGAATTGTTCTGGAAGCATATTCAGAAATGTGCCATGGCTTCGTTCCTTAGTGGAGATATCAAAACAAAACTAAACAAGGTTGCAGAAACAGTAAAAGAAATTTGGGGAGGTTCTGGTCATTCATCAGATGAGATTGAAAAACTTCTTGGAACTGAAGAATCTCGCAGTAAGGTCTCCGAAATCCTTGAGTTCGTAATGACTACTCGTATAGCCAAGGTAGTGATGAGCTTAGTTGAATCTATTGACATCACCGAACTTGGAATTGACTTTGAGAACCCGGAAGAAGTAATCAAAACATTGCAAGCCGGCGAAACTAATCCCATCATTGAAAAGGTTTTGAAGAAGCTTAAGACTACTTTGGAAGACAAGGTTCGTCGCGGAGAGTTCACGAAAGAGATGCTCGCGGCTGATATTGAAACAATTAAACTGAAAGTTCAAACAGCATTTGGAGATATGTTTACCGATATGCTTGGTGGCCGCAAGGCAGATGTCGCTCCTCAGGTTATTCTCGGCAACTCCCCCGAAGCAAGACGTGCTCGAATGGTTGCTCGGCTACAACGCAAACTGTCCGAAAGAAAAGACAGAGTTTAGAATTAAATGGAAAGCTTGTGGATTGATAATCCGGCAGAATTATTCACTAAAGAAACTTGGACGAAGTTTGTCCCCACAAGTTCCATGGACGTGCCAACTGCCATGAATGCAATAGTTCGCTTTACAGTATACATCTCTGTAGTCCTATTCCTTGCAAAAAAGGAAACATATTACTTGCTTGCTATTCCCTTAGTTCTATTCCTAACCGTCCTTGCTGTAAAACTATTCCCTCATCCTAGAAGTCTTGAATCATTCAAGGATAAAGTGACATCTGTCATGAAAGACTATACTTATCCGTCGAGCATGAATCCCTTCATGAATCCCTTGCTTACAGATATTTTAGATAACCCCGACAGACCTGAAGCAGCGCCCGTAACATCAAAGGAAGTAAAAAAGCAAATCGAGGAATCTTTTAAGAAGACTTCAGACTTATATATGGATACCTCAGATAAGTTTGATTTGGCTCAGGGCATGAGAACATTTCATACTATTCAGTCTGGATTAATTCCTAATGACCAAGATGGCTTCCTAAAATTCTTAGCTAAAGGTGTAGATGAACCTGACCATTCTAGCGCTTTTCCTGCAAGACGGGCCAAAGAGAAATCCGAAGGGTATGTAGAAGCAATGGGTTCAACGAAGAGTCTTCCGAACTCTACGTCTAAGCCTGCGGGAGTGACGCCTGCGGGAACGGCGAAGTGAGCGTCCGCCATCCATCTTCTTGAGAGAGTCTACAAGTTCTTTTACAGATAACTTTTCGCCTTTAACATCTGAAATCTTACCAGATTTAGATATTTTGCGAAAATGAGGAACACCGCTTACTTCTGCATCTTCCGGAATTGCATCGTCGCCAACAGCAACCAATTTCGTATCACCAAATCCATACTCTGCTTTTTTGGAGCATAATTCTTTCCAATGAGGCATAGTATTCACACAATGAGGACACGTTGTGCTATGAAAAAAGATAATGACAGGAACCTCCTTCATCATCTTTTTTACCTTTGGACGGTCTTCTTCTTTTAAGAAATCTTCCATTTACTTTCAATACGTTAAAAGTTTCTTCGTCTTACATAAAATGGGTACCCGCAAGCGTAATCGCAAACGTGGCGGAGACCCGCTAGCACCCCAAGGCACACGGAGTCAGGTCCTAAAAGCATTGCGTATGGCCAGCCAAACTTCAAAGGACCAATTCAGAGGACCTCCGTCAGAAGAAGAAGGCATAAAGGTAAGAGAACAGGAAGATGCGCCATTTACCCAAGCTCAAGTTCAGCGCTCCGAAGAAATCGCTGAACTCCAAAAGAAGGTAGGCAAGCGAGTTGCCAGCGCCACAGGTAAACTAGGAATGCCTTTTATACCCAAACCATTTCGTGCTGCTTTTGATGGAGAAGATAAAGAAAAGTATTCGTCCCTAAAAGAACAACACGAAAAGAAAGAAGAAGCCCGATATGACTCGTGGATGAAAGCAAAGATGAGTAGAGCACAAAAAGGATTGCCTACAAGTATTGCTGGACGTCGCAAAACTCGCAAACATACTCGTCGTAGAAGATAAATGGATAAGAGTTGGCAAGCATATATCACTGCATTAGGAGCCCAGAAGCCACCAGCATCAAGTATCGATACAGGTATACCATTCTCCAATACAGAGGGCGGACCCGCTACTGGTTTTGTTGAATTAAAACCCAAAAATCTCGACATTCAAAAACGTTATGATGCCATGTCGGGTTCTTGGGAAGGCGTATCTGCTTCTGAATCTGCAGCAAACACTGTATTCAAACACGACTATGCTCCAGTTAACAAATAATTACTTATACAGTGTAGTCATTGCAGAATACCACTTATACATGTCAACTTCATTGTAGTTTTTAGAATACGTTTCAAAAGTCTCCCGTTTTTCACGTGTAAGAATACCAAGTTTCTCTTGAATGTGCAAGATACCTCTGACATTCAGCAGCAAATTATCCATAATCTCTTGTGCACTTGTAAAATTTGATGGAAACAATAATGCTTCTCCTCGAATAGCCCGACGATAATTAACATGGTCATCGTTTAGCAACTTTGAAAGTTTCTTGTTGAAATAATCAGCAATATACTTATTCATTTTAGGATGAACACCAATAGACTTCAGTATATCATTTTCATCATATAGAACAAAGTTATAAAACTTCCCATTCTTGTCAACCAAAGGTTCATATTGTGTCATTGGGGTCATACAGTTACAGTCAGTTCCGTAAGTAATATCAAACAACACATTCTTTTTGATGTAATCCTTAGATTCGTCATCGAATCGATTATATATTCTTTTAAACTCGGGAACAAGTTCTTTACCAGTAAACATCTGAACAACCATCTGAGTTGAATACTCCAACATTAACATAATCATTCTACGCAAGAATATATCGTCAACTAAGTTATTGGACATAATAATCACTTCAATTCTGGAATCATTGCTTAGCCAAACATTATCGTAAGTTTGGCTAAACCCTTTAGAAGTAAAATAGTTGTTAAGAAACCCTTTATCATATTCTGGACTGAACTGTTCGTCAAAGTGAATACATCGAATAGTCTTATCTTGAACTTTTTCAAGGAAACAAGGTAAAATTTGGTCCATATCGGCATTAAATTCTTCTAAAGTACTAACACGGTTTTTTGAACCAATTCCGATATAGGTATAGTCGCGGATATTATATTTGCAGTGGTCAAGAACCTTCATTATTAATGGTAAATCTATGCTGAACAAAAATGGATTCGTTTTTCTGTAGTCTAAACAAGTTCAAATATAATGCCACGCAACAAGGGAAAGGTTAAGCCTGGAGCTAAACACCGCTTGCCCGACAATAATAGTCGAGTAATTTCAGATTTGATGCTTAACACTCCTTCCGAAGACAAGCGACTATTTATTGTGGGACGCATTTCAGCATATGAAGGCGGCGGAACATTCGTCGTAGGCGGCCAACGCACACGTGTACTTGGCAACAAGGCCCTTGATGACGCTGTAAAGCAGCGGTGTAAAGGCTTGAATGGTCTTTCTTCTGATGTTTGGCCATATGTTATTGCTCTTTTGCCTGCAAATCAAACTTGCGGCGAACTCCTCGCTATTGTAGAGCCAGAAGACGCTAAACAATTCTCAATGCTTGGGTTCAATGTCGTTAAGACCGACGAAGAGAAGGACGACGCATTTGTCTTCGCAAACAACGAAGAGCCTGACGAAGAAGTCGACATCACTAACCTCTAGATACCTCCCATAGCATTATCCGTATTATCTCCTGCTGTAGACACGTCAATCGCAGGAGCAGACGGCAAAGGAAGCAATGAGCCTCCTTTTTTAGGAAGGCGACGACGAGTACGGCGACGAGATTTACGAGATGACTTTCTTGTTTTCTTTGCCATTTGATTAATAAGAAGAAATGAAACAAAAAGAAGTCATAGATGCATTACCATATCTATTGGCATTTTTAGCTATATTATACCTTGCTTCCCCCCACATATACGAATGCTATCAAGCCTATTCTCGTCCGTGGGATACAAATGAAAACAAGGTTACTGAAAAAACTGTAAAGGACGAAGAAATAGAACACATGACAAATGCTGATGTAGCCAAAAAACATGAGTTTCATGCAGATAAAGACAACCAAGTCTGGTCTATTTTACCAGGTGTTCCAACTCCTTCCGGCTCTAAGTCTATTCTACCAGGTGTTCCAACTCCTTCCGGCTCTAAGTCTATTTTACCAGGTGTTCCAACTCCTTCCGGCTCTAAGTCTATTCTACCAGGTGTTCCAACTCCCGGACCCTCAAATAAGCATGAAGTTGAACCTGCAATTGAAAAGCCCCCTGAGACTTTAATGGAAGCAAAGGAAGAACGGGCAAATCTTAGAATAATGGATAAGGAAGTTCAGAAACCAGTTTCATCTCCTAAAAAATCAGAACCTCCTCGTAAGGTGATGAAGGTTTCTGCTCCTTTACCGCTTACAAAACCTGCTCCCAGCCATCATCCTCAACAACCGCTAGATGGTAAAGAAATTTGGGGTCCTCTTGCTCCTAAATTTGACCCCAATCAACCGCGTCCTTCTGATTCCGGAAATGGTAAACATAGCTCCGGAGTATACCCACACATATACGGACCAGATACCTTAGAACCACCTGGAAGCAAAGATAAGGGGGATATTGATATGCCTGATTATGACTACCTTCCTGCTGCCGAATTTCCAGCAGGACCCCTACAACCTTCTCCATATCTTAACGACTTTTCTAAGATTTTGAAAACGTAAAATATCTAAACAACAAATGAGAAGAAATAGAAAACACAACATGTTTGGACTAAATAACTTTGCAGGAAGTTGCTGGGTAAATGCCTGCCTACAAGGTATATTTCGTCTACCTGAAATGATTGATAGATATACTCGCGAAGTTCATGACAAAGAAAATGTTGTTGACGAAAGTCTGAACAAAATCTGGAATTCAAAAGGCCAAGATGGTCTAAAAGAATTCTTTCTTGCTTCAAGAACCGCTACAATGCCTGCAGGACAAGGTATTGGCGACAGCAATGAACTCCTAATTCATCTATGTGATAAACTTCCATTCCTTGATAAACTTTGCCGATTCAAAACAGCAGAGCAAGTCAAATGCCCATGTGGATTTACACAGATTCGCGAAGATTCTGCTATTGAATACGAATTGCATCCCGAACGACGTGATACACCCATCACAGAATGTATCGCAAAATCTGTCCAACCCGAACTCCTTGATGGGTGGAAATGTGACAAGTGCTCTGAAGTCGGTAAGGCATCTAAACAAGCCCTTATTGGAACATTTCCTAAAGTAATGATTTATCGCGTTACATCGCAAAATACATCGATACAATACTCAAGCGTGCTTGTGGTTAACTCTAAAAAATACTATTTGCTTAGCGTAATTGCTCATACAGGAGGTCATTGGTTCACATATGCAAGAGAGATGCCACCTGGTAAACCTTGGTTTACACTCGACGATACACGGGTAAGGCAGCATAATGAACGCGAATTTCCAATGAGCCAAGTAACAAAGGTTCTTATTTATTATCGACTTGAAGAGTAAATGGAACCCTTATCTTATCCAGTAATATTGGCTGGTTCGGCCGTAGTTCTGGTATTGCTTTCAATTATAGTCGGTCTTACAGCTGGGTCATGGACAGCCACAATTGTTGTTCTGGGTATCGCTGCAGCAGTTGGTTATGTCCTCCTAAACTTCGGAACTGTTAGTCTAACCCCTTCTGAGTCTGGTATGAATATTGATGTAGACCCTATTCCGAATCCTCATGACAGCGATAAAAGCAAAGGAATAGATATCAAAGAAGTTTTTCACCTCTCCCAAAATTTATATACGTATGATGAAGCTCCGGCCGTTTGTGCTGCATATGGAGCTGAACTTGCCTCATTTGACCAAATCACCGAAGCCCAAGTTCAAGGCGCCGAATGGTGTGGCTATGGCTGGTCAGCCGCTGGTATGGCCTTATACCCTACACAGCAAGCAACATGGGAGGCTCTTCAGCACGAACCCCAAGAAAAGAGACGTACAGCCTGTGGTCATCCAGGTGTGAATGGCGGCTATTTTGACCCTAGACTGAAATTTGGGGTAAACTGCTACGGCCGCAAACCTCCAAATTTTCCTAAGATGAGACTTCCTCAACCCTTGCCTGGTACCGACGAAGAATCATTCAATAAGATGGTTGACAAGTTCAAGAAGATGCTTACAAGCATGAAATTGTCGCCGTTCAATCGCGATATGTGGTCTTGGGCAAAGTAAAAAGTTATTAATAAGCAAATGAACTATGCATTAGATACTCCTATCAAGAAAGGTATATATATTCCCGAAGCTCCCAAATATATCCAGCATCAACCCCACACGAGTAATCAAACACAAGACCATCGCATATTTCAATGGCTTCAACATAAGCCTCAAAATCATGCTATTTTTCCAGAACCGGCAAAGTCGGGAAGAGATAAGAAGTAAAGTATCATAGCAAATACAAAGATGGCAGAAATAGCATTGGTTCTGGCATTGGGTGCCCTTGGATTTTCACTTGCCAATAACGACCCCTACAAAGAAGAGTTCAGCGTCCAACCTCGCCCTACCGATGTTCATACTGATGAGGTTCTTCACTCTCAGGTTACCAAGGGTCACAATAATGAGGTTCCTTTCTTCGGCCCTCGCGTAACGCAGGCAATGTATTCGGGTGGTACTGACCATATTCTTGACAGTAAGACCGGAGCCGGAAAAGAATATTTCCAGAAACGTGAGACGTTCTCCATGTTTGATATTAAGACAGGCACTGGAAACCCCTTTGGTCAGCAAGTAGAGACCGATTTCGAACAATCTCGTATGGTAACAGGAATGCAAGCTAGAAATGTATTCCCTATCGAACCTGTGCGTGTAGCTCCTGGTTCTAATGCCGGCTATACAAATTTAGGCGATGGTGGTTTCCAGCAAGACCAACTTCGTGAGTGGGCTCTCCCTCCGACAACCGATGAATTACGCGTAGCTTCCAAACCCAAACTATCTTATTCAGCCGAGCCTACACCAGGTGTAAATAAGATTACTTTGCCTGGTATCCAAGCACAGGTAAATAAGAACAAACCTGATAAGTTTGCAATTTTGGGAATGGACAGAGCAAATACGGCTGTTGGCGCTCAAACGGCTCCTATGATATATGCCGAACAGCCCATGAAAACACAAGCGCGCGAGACTACAGGTGTTGAATATTTTGGCTCAGGTGGAGGCCAAGAAGGTCATTGGGCATCATATATTCGTGCTTTTACGGAACCCTTTCAGGAGTTCATGAAATTAACAGCCGAAGGAAGGCCGGGTCCGGCAGGCGCTCAAGGCACAGGAACAATGCTTGGCGCAGACCACTATTCTATTCAGACTAAGAAAGATGAGTCTGTTCTGTCAGATGCTTCTAGATTTATGGTTCCTCAGTCATTTGTAACACCCGATGGTCAACATCTTGGCTCATATAGATATAACGAACCCCTAAAGCAGGATGTTCTTGTCGAACGCAACCACCCTTCTACAATCGATGCATTCAAACAGAACCCGTATACACACCCCTTGAGTTCCTTCTAATAAATGGATATAATTCGTGAACAATTAACTTACAAATCCAATACTCTTCACGTGTGTTTGAATACACTTACACGTCAAGAGCAATACGAATTTTTGAGACTGGTTATAGCCACAAGAAAAGATGGAATTACTTTTTGCTACGATAACTCGAATCAATATATTACTTGCATCCTTGAAAAAATAGGTCTGGAAAGGATTACACCCCAATGTTAGCAAAAGGAAAAATCGGGTTGACAACTATTCCGTTCTTTCCAACTCCTCTTGCTTGATTCTGTCTAGCCTGGTCTGACATAAGAGGTCGTATAGAGTTGAGAAGGTTTGCACGATTAAAAGGTATCCCGGGAGGGTCTGCTGGAAGAGCTGCTGCGGCTGCATCTACAAGCCTATCAATACTACCATTACTCCAACCATTAACCCCATCGGCTGGAGGTGGTCTGACCCCATCTGGGTTATTTGACTTAATAAATGCCTTTATATTGCGTATTGTTGAACCTCTATCACCTGCTGGTGCTGCCTGCTCTTGTGCGGGTGCTGGTGCAGCTCGAGAAGGTGCTGACGGCCGTAGTTGGGTAAGCTTTGGTTTTAATTTGTTGATATAAGCATCCCAAGTCATTGCGTAAGGACTTATTATGTCACGAGGAGCAAATACATACCTCTCTGCTGCTGGTGCTTCTGCGGCTGGCCCCGCGGCTGGTGCTCCAACCAAACCATATACAGCCTGTGCCATTATACTTGATTAATACTTAAAAATCGATTAGACCTTCGCCATTACCTCTGCTATGAGCAACCACATCATAAACTACAGCCTGAACTGGGCCACTTACTGTAGATGTAAATGTGAATGGTTTGTCATTCAATACTAGTTGACTATATACTGGGACCTTATCAGCAAACATGGCAAACACCCATGTATTTCTTTCGTCTGCTCCTCTATTCCAAATTACTGTTAACAATTCTCCATATACAGCTGGTCTCCCACCCGCTCCTCCAACAACATCACCGGCCCCAGCTTCTCCAGTTATACTAAGAATGGTAGGAACACTTCTTTCTAATGCATCTAATTTTGCTTGTACTTGGCTTCGAGTTGCTTCTGCTGCTGCTGCTGAATCTTTTGCTGTTGTCGCTTCTGCTGCTCTAGCTGCTGCCTCTCGTTCTGCAGCTGCTCGTGCCAATTCTGATTGTTCTGCTGCTGCTTGTGCAGCTTGTTTTTCGCGTTCAGATGCTTCTTTATCAGCGTTTGATGCAGCCGCTGCCTCTCGTGCTCGCTCTGCATCAGCCGTTGCAGCAGCTATCTGACGATTTGCTGCTTCTGCTGCTGCTGCTGCTGCCTGCTGCGCTGCTTTTGCTTCATTCGCTGCCTTATCAGATGCTTCGTTCGCTCTCTGAGCCGCTGCCAATCTCTCCCGAAGCTCTAGCCCCTGACTTGTTGCTCTTTGTAATTTTTCCGATTCTACTGCTGCTGCTTTACGAGCTGCTTCTGCCGCTTCTGCCTTTTCTTTTGCCTGTTTACTTGTTTCTTCTTGAGAAGCGGTCAAGTCTTTTGTTAAGGCATCTATTTTTTCTTTAAGTGCACCCAACTGAACCTGTAATCCTGCCTTTTCTTCTTCAACTTGACGTTTCTCGGCAGCAGTACCCTTTGCTTCTGTATCTAACCTATCAACCTTTTCTCGCAATACCTTAGCTTCTGCTCCATACTGCTCTCTTACGCGAATAAGCTCAGCTCCATGCTCTTGTCTGATTTGCTGAATCTCGGCATCCTTTTCTATAATTGCTGCTTGGTTGAATGCTCTCAAAGCATCTAAATCATGAGGAAGGCGTTCTAAAACGGCCAAACGATTATCCTTGGATACTCCTGCTGCAGTAAGCGCACTATTAGCATCTGCTAGTTCGCGATTTATTGCCGATGTTTCGGCAAGTTGACCAAGTTTTTCAGCCAGTTCTGTTCGAATCCTACCAAGTTCTGCTTCAATATCGCCTTTTTCTCCACGCAACGCTTCAATAGCCGCTCCTGCCGCTTCTACTTCTGCCTGTCTCGCCGCTATGTTCTCAGCTAATCTAGCAATTTCTGCTCTACGTTCAGCAGTTACACCCGCCAGTCTTGCTGTTTCCTCTGCTAAGCTTCCCTCTAGAGCAGAAATACGTGCTCTAGCTTCAGCAAGCATACGATTACAATCGGCTATAGTTTTTGGCTGCCCTTCTGTTGCAGCAGGTGCATTCAAGGCATAAACTGGTTGACCGGCGCGAGGCAAAGGAGCAGCAGCAGGAGGTGGCATGACTTTTTGTTCAGGAGTTAACTTGTCATACTCCAAATTCACTGCAGTAATATCATCTTTCTTTAGGTCTATAGTAGGAGTAGGCGATGTATCTAACTTTTGCTTTAAAGTATTAAGCTTAACTTTTAAGTCAATATCTGCCGGCACAGGGTCTGAAAATCTACGTAACTGCAAGAGCGTGTCAACCTTTGGCTTAACGTCTGAGACATTATACTTCTCTCCACCACGTTGTGTGTGTTTTTTGGAACGACGACGATTCTTCCAAGTCTTCATACTTATCTATTATTTGTAGAATTTTCGCCTTGTATATCTTACTGGCTTCGAACGTAACCATGTATGATTTGTTCTACGACGGCCGCCCCTGACGATTCCCGGAACCAGCTCTACGTAAGCTGGCCGACTCGGGTCTCGTTCATTTGAAGCAGGTTGTACATGTACTACTGCCTCTCTTCTCTTCTTTTCTGCCTTTTTTTGTTCATCGGTTAACCCAACCTCCATCTCTACTCCTTCTATAGCTCCGCCAAATGGCGCTTGGCGAACTCTTAAACCAAGTGCAGGCCCCCCTATGTTAACAGGCTGCGCTCTGTCAAAAGCGACATCTGTCATAGCAATCGGATAATAAAATCCATCTGATGTTTTATATATGTTATACATAGCAACTCCTGGTCTTGTATCCAAGTCTTCGTCAGCAACTCCCCTACCATCAACCATCTTGTAAAATGTAAAGTTCATATCAAACTCATCGGCAATCCTTTTCCAAAAATCCTTGTCGTCTGCTTCAATACCATATTCTTTCTTTAGTAAGTCCGTTGCAAGTTCTGTATATTTCTTTCTGATGTCTGCTTCTCGCTTTCCTTTGTAAATAGCCGATTCATCATAACCAATAGACCTAAAATAAGCAGAATGAAGAGTCAAAAAAGTTTGAACTACATTTGTCTTTGTATCCTTTTTGCTTACCTCCATAAGTCTCCAACGTTCTATGACCGACGAATTAAATCCACGAGTTGCCAATGTAGTAAAAGGTCTTGACTTATCTTGTAGTTCACTTCTGTCATCAATGATACGCTGCATCTTTAGAAATTCTACAAATTCCGCTAGGGGATTGCGTTCTTCCTTTGTGGGTTCTCGAATAGCCTTTAATGATGTTAATATTTTCAAGGTTCTATCAGTTTGTTCAGTTCCTTGCCCGACATTCCCATCTAATTCACATGCTTTCCTGACATCATCGACGGGTATCAGAGTCTCTACTAACAACCTTTCACCGATTGGACTTAACTTATAACCCTTCAGATAAACTCCAGAAAGGAAAGGCATTCTCAATCTTGTTAGTTCAGTTCGCAATCCTTGAGCACGGGCTTGGTTGGTTAGCTGTCCGGGTGGAGGTACAGGTATAATTGCATTTAATGGTTCTGCAGATAGACGAGCAGGTGTATTTGCCTGAGCATCAATTCTCGCTAAGTCTGTTCTAGCATCACCTCCAGCATATGCAGTTAGTCCGGCAGGATGCTGACGCCCAACTTGTTCTGATTGTTTAACATACTCTTCAAGCGCTGCTGCCTTTAGAAGTTGCATTCTGTCTGTTTCAGAAGGATTAATCTCTTCCGCATGAATTTGTGCTTCTCTAAAATTGGTAATAGAAGCAAATCCAATGTCTTTTAAAAACTCTTCTTTTATTTCATCATCAGACCCCCCCAAAACTTCTGCTAGGATATCCTTATCCTTGTATTTTCCGGACTTGAAAATCTTAAATGTCTCATCCTTTAAAGCAAGTTCACATCTTCCCCGAGGAGGAACATTCTGAGGCAAAGGAAAGAGCTCATCAAACTTTCCTTGCAGTTCCAACAGGTCTTTTCCTTTTTTAGAACCTTGTCCTACTTTTGATAATTCTTCGGCAATAAGACTTTTGACCTTTTTGATGGAATAAAGCTGCTTATCAACAAAAGCATTTGTTTTGTCGCGAAGAGCTGAATATAGTTTTTGTTCACGATTATTGACATCATATCCAGCCACAGCAGCAAATCTGCCTGGGAATGCTCTAACCGAGTTAGCGGCTGGTTCAAGCAAGAGATAAGAGAAACTTTTAGTTAGGTTTTTGGTTAGTTCAGTAAATGGAGTTCTACTAAATTTAAGTTTTCCTTCAGGTCCACCAGTTTTTAAACTTCCTGCTAACTTCTGTAGCTTATCCAATAGGGTTGGTAGATTATCGGAAAGGTCTCTTGGTGACAGCTTTGATACTTTATAATAGAAGTCAGCAGCACCCTGAAGTTGTGAATTCTTTACCGCATCTTTCAGGTTTTTTACAGGAGTTGGATAACCCGATATGATGGCAATATTATTTGGGTCCGCTCCATTCCATGCCGAGTCATCTTTAATCGAACCATCAGGATTTACTGCATCGGCTTGGGTTGTTAGTTGCTCTATATCGCTAGCAAAGGCATTGAAATCTGATAGAACACTCCCAACGATTTGGTCTGGAGACTTAACAGTTGTCAAAGCAATCCGAGCTTGTTCTTCGCGAACCTTAGCCTGCTTCCATGCTTCTGTGAGTTGCTCTTTAGGGACACCAAATTTCTGCTCTCTGTTTGCATCAACGCCTTCCAGAGGATTCCATGTCTCGGTGAGAAAAATTCGAAGATTGTCTTCAGCTGCCTTTCTTGCTTTGATGGCTTGGGCATATGTCTGAAGGCGTACTTGCCAGTCAGGCAACAGGGACAGCTTTGGTTCTCTGATAACTTGAGCTTGTAATTTCAAAAGAACTTCGTTTCGTTTCTCTCCAATCTCTTTGAGTGTTTGTTTGAGTTCTTCTTTCTTCTTTAAGAGAGAGTCATACTCTGCTTGGTAAGCCTTCTTATCTCGCTCGGCATATAATACTTCATCATCTGCTTTAGCCTTATCTCCAAATGCTTTGGCGTATTTCTCTCTATAATCATCTAGTGTTTTTGCATCTTCTTGTTTTCCAGAAGCCGCAGAAGCTAGCTCATCTTTTGCTGCTTGTCTCTCAGCATCTGATTTATCTTTATTGCTTATGATGTCGTTTAGTTGTTTTCTACGTTCTTTGGATAGTTCTTTGGGTTCCATCTTCTTTTTATAGAAATTAATGTCGATTTCGGCCTTTTTTGAATCTGACAGAGATTTGGCATAGGAGCCTAGATTATCGATGTATTCTTTTTTCTTTCTGGCTAATTTTTGTTCGACTTCAAATATTTCAAGAGTTGTCTGTTGGTATTGTCTTTCTGTTAGAATGAGTTGCTGTTCTAATTCTTTGGGATTGTATGAAATACCCAATACGGCTGTTAAGGCAGATGCTACACCTGCAGGAGGAGCATCTGCAGGAGATGTTGCAGAGATTACACCCCAAGGAGGGCGGCCAATACCACCCCCTGCCATAACCTTTTCTGGTTCTTCCATAGGAAGAGAAGGTGCTGTTGCGCCTACCGCTTCAGGCGGAGGAGTCTCGACAGTAGGTTCTATAGGAGGCGTAAGAGTCTCGACAGTAGGTTCATGCGGAGGCATAGGAGTTGTGTTTGGTCCAGATGATGATACGGCTGAATAGGCTGCTGCTGCCCCCAATGCTGCTACGGTAGCGGCAAGCATCTTAACTTCTTATATAGAACAAGAGATGTTTCATTTAGTTGAAGATACTTATTCGCGGGTGGAAGGTAATTTGATTAAGTCGGGTCAGATACGAGATTCATGGTATTCATTGATATTCAATATTGTTATATTAGTACTTGTGTTGGGTTTCTTTGTATTGTTTTTGTATTCAAATCACGGGGTAGAGAAGGAGAAGGAAAACATAGAATTTAAACCGCAACCTTGGTTAAATGCAGTCCGCAATGTCCCCGGAACAGACTATGGCCAGCTTCCTCAAACTGAAATTAGAGGTGGTATATCGGGGATTGTCAATCGAGGAAGCGCGGCAACGTTTTGATGAAATCAAGCAAAAACCAACTCCTGTAGTAAAACAAACACGTAAACTAAAGAAATGAGGAGTGCAGCCGCATATACCTCTAAATTAAAGGCAGAAGCACTCGGTAGAACCTATAAAGTTCAAGATACTAATCATCGCCTGTTTACACCGACTCTGTATCGGGGAGCCGCAGGATGTGGTCCAGTTGACTATACGCAGATAGTATACGTTCCTCTGTGCAACTGTAACTATATAGGTCGTGCCAAATAATACGTATATGAATATAATGGATATCTTACACTATGGTCTTGCTGGTGTTCTAACTGGATTCTTTGTTGTTTCTATATTTAAACCCCCCAAGCGTCTTGTGCCAACTATTCCAACACCAAACGATTCAGGCTCGTTCGTTACAAAAGCAGGATGTGTAAGGATTAAATCAGAACCCGTTGCTTGTTCGCCATCATCTGTTTCTCTGAATGTATTAATAGGAAAATGATAGATAGTCTTCTAAAAAAAAAAGAGACGTTAGGATTCTTTTCATTCATTATCGGGTTCGGATTAGTTGTTATGCTTCTCCATCGACCTATTCATACTGAACGAATTCTGGCAATAACACCAAGCGAGCTCGATGACAAAGAAGTTAAGGCCGATGGAAAATGCTACAAATATCGCGTGGAGGATGCTTCGTGTGATTTCCCCTCTTCTAAATAAACATGGCAGATGCAACAGACTTGTCTGAACTTCTAAGTGGTCAGCCCGTTCAATCTGCTGCTTATCAGCCGATGGTTACTGGCGGAGGTGACCCATTTTCTACGCCTTTGAATACCACACCCCAAAAACCATCCGCCCCCGACTATTCGTATCAGTTCTCAATGCTTCGTAATTCTATTCGTGGTATCCTGAGCTACTTAGCATTCTTTTTGTCTGCTTCCGTAATGTCTCTTGCATTTTCTCGTGAACTTGCTTTGCGCTATATCCCCCACGCTTACAAGGATGGAGGTATCGTTTCTTATACGGGAGCAGCCGCATTGGGTGGAGTATCTGTCGTCTTGGCGTATGTAATTAACACAGTATTCCGCTCATTAATATAATGGACCCAGAAACACGTCGTTCTCTCCGATATAGTTCGCAAGGATACCAAAAAGACCCTCCAGCTCTGTTTCACCCAAATATCTTGGTCGGAGCTGGTGAAATGTTAACTCCTGCTTTTGTTAAAAAATATGAGATAACACACGTAATAAATTGTGCAGAAGAATCCGATTCTCCTACGTGGTGGAGAACATTAAAACCCGATAAATACTATCACATACAAGCCCAAGATTCTCTACATGACAATATTCTGAAATGGTATCCTGAATTTAAAGCAATACTAAAGTTGTATCTACAGGACCCATCTTCAATGACTATTTTTGTTCATTGTCAGTGTGGCATTAACCGAAGCGCCTTCTTAAGCTTAATGTATGTTTGTGACGTATTTAAATTTCCAGTGAAGTCTACTGAGTTAGCAGTAATCAAGCAACGACCTTGTATGATGACAAATACATCATTTCGTAAACAAGTTTTCGAAGCATTAAATAATGGCTAATCTTGACCAAAATACTATTTGGAACCAAGTCAGTAATGCTCCGGCCAAAGCATCAGAAGCTGTAATGGGACCATCATATAGTTATACTGACAACGTCAAGGGTCCTGCTCAGTTGGGTGTTGGCAATCGAGGAACAATGGGACAACTTGCTACAAATACAGGAGCAATTGCAGATTATGTTAAATATATGGTTTCGGGCCCTGCTTTAGGTAACCAATATTTTGTAAACACGGGTGGGTCTTGCATGGCTCCAGATAAGTCTATTCAACCAAGATATAATTACATTAACAATATTGCTAGTGGAGATGCTATGTTGCCTGCATCCATGAGACAAGGGTTGGGTGGGATAGCTTCAAACTTCAATGGTTTAATTCCTGGCATCATAGAAGATACCGAACAACTAAATCCGTTATATTTATTTAGTTCATTGGCTGCAGACTCAACACCTTCGTGTGAATGTTATACGTGTCCTACAAGTGGGGGTGACCAATCGAGATTTCTTAATACAGATTTAACTCCGGACTTTTCTACATCCAAATGTGTAAAAGTAGACCCTTCAAAGTGTGTTCAGACCATAGAAGGGTTTGATGATGGTACTGGATATGCAATTAGTTCTATTGTTGTAGGAGCTTTGGCAATTGGAATGATTTTTTACATTTCTAGTAAATAGAATTTAATAGCAAATAATTAGACAATACTAAAATGACCGAAAGTATGTTTAGAATAAAGAAGAGTCGAGATACAAAACAGGAAGCGTTGTTGCGTGGAACATTAGATTCTGTTCACCAAAACATCGTTTCTTCTTTACGCGAATCGCATGCTAACCAAAAATCATTGGTTGAACAAATTAGCGAACTAGAAACTGAAATTAATGAACTCGAATCTGGAAATGATGTATTTGCTTTGGCGCAAAAGCATGATAAGTTAAGAAGTTTGCAATCTGAACTAAAAGAACAGAATCAATTGGATTCTTATTTTATAAAAAATGCAGACCTAATGATACAGTATTATGGCCATTCCGAATCGACTTCCGCGCTAAGCTCAAAGCCTGTTGATAATAATACATTTATGAAATATTTAGCTCCGGTTGCTGCTAATGACTCGGGGCCATCTCGTAAGCAAATGTTTGATGAATACATTTCACGAATGAAGTTGGGTGCTGTTGCCGAAACAAATGTTGATACCGAACATTGCAATAGATGTAACGTTGCTCGTGATGAAATAGCATCTGAAGGTATACTTGCATGTCCTATGTGTGGTTCTGAAGAATACATGATGGTTGTAAGCGATTTCCCAAGTTTCAGAGACCCACCCAAAGAACGCAATAACTATGCTTATAAAAAGATTAATCATCTGAATGAAATCTTAAACCAATTCCAAGCAAAGGAAAGTACCATTATTCCAGATGAAGTAATGAATGAAGTCGTATGCGAAATCAAAAAACGACGCATACAAAATATTGCCGAACTATGCGAAAAGGATATTAGGGAGATTCTGAAGAAGTTGAATAGAAGCAAATACTACGAACATGCTGCTCATATAGTTTCTCGTCTAAACGGCAATCCTCCACCAACCATTACACCTGAGATTGAAGAGAAGATTAGAGCCATGTTCCAAGATATCCAAGCACCATTTTTGCTTTACTGCCCAAATGATAGGACAAATTTTCTGTCATATTCATACATTCTTTACAAGTTTTTCGAGTTGTTGGAATTGGATGAATACAAGGTGTATTTCCCTTTACTCAAATCCAGAGACAGACTAATTGCACACGACCAAATCTGGAAAAAGATTTGTGATTATCTGAAATGGGAATTTATTAGGTCTGCATAAAAAATCCCTTAAAGGGGATTAGTCGTCTTAATTCTGGCTGTCCTCCTCCGTTGATGGGTCATTAAAGTCTGGGACATCACCTTCGTCGTCGCGGTTCATCTCCTCCTGGTTATCGATAACCTGGAGATTAGATGGCTGAGTAGCATAGAAGTTATTTCCAATACGCCCATAAGGAACAGAGTGTCGAGTGCCTTCCATCCAGGAAAGCAATACATATATCACTCGTTTTTCATTGCTGATTCCTGCAATGTGTTTGTTGACGATTTTAACCATCACACCTAGTGGACCGTAAATCTCATCGCCGACGGATATTTCGTCGTATAGAAGAGGCGTGGCCATGTTAGACGTTTTGAAAAGAGATATCTGATTAAAAACATTTCGTTTTTAAATTTCCGCATAAGTAATGCGGACTCTTGCAATACAATCGATAAGTTTAATGTAGACGTAGATGACTACTGTAGCCACACATCCAATACCAACACCAACTAAATAGTAGGCGGGTTCCATCTTTTTATCTAAAATAATGCTCTCTTAGAGTTCGTTTTTAAGAACTTCTGAAAACAGCTGATGATATGCAGCATGTACAGGTTTTACTAAACGGTTATTCATATTAGAATGTTTTCCGCTATATTTTGTACTTTGGTATATTTTAATAGCTTGTTCCAAAGTATACATCTTAGAAATCTTTGCTCGTAGTATCTTAATTTTTAAGTCCTGATATGTTATTAGGTCAGCAACTTCTGAGACAGATGCACTGAGCTTCTCCATCTAAGATTTAAGTTAAAAACAGTTATGTGTTTACAAGTCCGTTTTTAAATAAAGGCAAAGTTGAGCATACCGAGGCTGAATTTTAGTTCGACAGCTCGTTTATTGGTTGTGTTTGAAATGTCAAGTTCAGCAAGATGTTGGTCATTAATTTCACGGCAACGTGCTACAAACTCTAACGGTGTTGTTCGCCAATCTACGACGTGTTTGGATACTAAAACTTCCCGAAGGCGGTCAACTGATAGATATGGTCGATTTACCTTTCCTTGGCGAATTACTGGTTTTTTAGGGTCGGTATTAAATTCCTTTAGAAATGGCTCAATATATTTGTTTGCAGCAAGGTTAGGGTCTTCGCGCCAATGAATAGCTTTGGTGGTGTTGATAACTTTGAAATACTCGATGATTTCTGATTCGTTTTCACATCTTTTCTCGATTATGACAACATTAAAATCTTCGGCGTCGGGATTTGCAAAATGTCTCTTAAGAATGCTTACTCGGTGTTGACCATCAATAATATATTGGCAAGTCTCGCCCTCTTCATCAACAATTACTATGCGATATGGATTCAGCGACAAGTCTGTAATACAACCTAGGGATTGGCAGATACGCAAAGTATGACCAGTATCCAAAATACGGTTGCCTTTCCAAATTTCTAGTGCAGCCAATCGACTTGCAGGAATTTGCTTCCATATAGAACCATCGGCTGATGTAAACATGCTTTTAAATTAATCTAAAAATCAACCGAAAGTCCGTTTTTAATCATACTATTCTTTATCCTCATTTAAGGAGAAAGAATAGTCGCGGCCAGATTCGAACTGGCGTTACAGGATTCAAAGTCCTGGGTCCTAACCACTAGACGACGCAACTTAATTGTATGTTTATAAATATCCTAAGGCAAGCTTATCTTTTCGGCAATTAAGTATCCATTGTGTAGAGTTCTATCCTCTCGAAGAACTCTCCAGGAGTTGTCGGCTTTTATCTCCTCAACAATCAATTTGCATTTGGCAACATTAATATCGTCTAACATTAATATTTTGCATCTATTCTTAAGAAGCTTGAACTCATAATATGTTGTGAATTCGCCACCATCCAGCAATATAACATCAAAAATATCAGGTAGATTTGGTCTTTCTAGAAACAACTTGCACTTTTTCATATTTATCATGTCTACTTCATTCCAATGTCTATACATTTCATTTGTTAAGCATTGTGGGAATGTCTTATAAAAATCATCGGGTTCCTCATTCCATATTACTTCATTTAGTATATGAACTTTACTGTTATCAGAATACAAGTCTTTAGATTCCATAGACTTTTCGGTATTACATTCGAGACTATAAAAGATATAATCATCTGTTCTATTTTTAAAGCCATCTGAGAAGCTTCGTGTAGAACCTAAGCCATTCCAAGTTCCAATTTCTAAAAAGGTCTTGTACTTGGTGTCGGATGCATATTTAATTATTTCAGTTGAAAAACTATTGTTGGATATTTGCCCTGTATTATTTAGACAACAAGTATAGTAGTTTTGCTTGTCTCCGCTATCCCACATAGTATTATACTTTGAATACCTCTTCTTTCTATTAAATTGAACGCATAAAAAGACTTATTTAAGTTTCTAAGAGAAGTCTATCGTAATCACGAGAAACTCAAATAGAATCTTATTCAGGTCTATGTTGTCTGTAAGGATTTCGCACTTGCAGCTGCGGTCTGTTACCGAGACATTAAACTGACAGTTGTCTACAAAAGAGACACTATATGTCATTGTAACATTTATCGGTTCTGGGAACAGCTCGCAAACTTTACGAAATATAGCAAGTGCTTCTTCTGATGGAATAATACATGCTGACATGTGTTGCATTTTTAAATGATAATTTAGGTCATACCCGATTCGCTTCTGTCCTTTCTTTGCTGCCGCGATGACTTGGTCATAAATGCTCTCGAGAATAGACTTCTTTGGAGGGACTTGTTGGCCTAACGCCAGCAGCTCATATTTGGTGACTGGAATTAGTACGTCCATTTTTAGTAATAAATGTCAACAAATTAAAAATTCATTTTTACCGAATTCTCTTTACACAAGAAAGGACACAGCAAATAAGAATGATGGCACCAATGCCTACAGCGCCAGCAAAGATTGGTGTCCACGAATCCTTCGAAGAAGGACCTGTGACATTTGTGGCGTTGTTTAGTAAGTAAGTCGCAATCAGAGTGTAATTTCTCATCTTTGCTTTAAAAATAGCTTGATTATGCTTCTGGAATCCGTTTTATTCCGGAAATCTATAACATACGTAAAACGCAGTATCATCTATAGCATCATCTCGAAGCATGTAACAGAATTCGTATGCATCGTCATCTGATAGGAAATTACCAAGAATGATGGGTTTTTTGCGTTGTTTTTTGCCCATGACATAATACCAAAAGGCGGTCATGGTTTGATTTTGAAAAAGGATATTCTGCAAATTCGTTTTCCCTAGAAAGACATAATGGGTAGTTTATGGATATAAATGTGAATACCTTTTTCAACATACAAATATGTCTTGCCAGTTAATTTGTTTTCTGGAGTATCCAAATCTGAGCACATAAGCCCACCATCTGCCTCGCGCAGTTGTTCTTCCATAGTGTGCTTGTGCTTTTCTTTTGCAGCAGCAACGGCAGACTCAAAGGATGTATATGCAATTGTGTATGGTTCTCCGTTTTCAATAACAACATATATATTGTTCATTTTAATCTCATTAAAAAATCTGTTTTTGCAGATTAGACGCGATAGCTTTTGCCAGTAGGCTTGGCATATACGTCTTTGTGAACCCAAGATGATTTAACACCCAACATTTGTTGTTCGAGTTTTGTTAGTCGGATAGCTCCAGTTCGAAGCATTTTGTTCTCGCGGCTGGTTTTTTTGGAATGGCAAGGAACACATAGTGCCCAGAGATTGGCTGGGTCATTGCTCCCACCACACCAAAGAGGTGTTTTGTGGTCGATATGAAATCCGCGCGGATGTAAATGACATCCACACTTTCCACAGCACTCGCCCTGTTTCTTGCGAATAGCAAGACGAACCTTTGTCGTCAGACACTTCCGCTTAACTATCATCTTACAGAAGTTGTATATACAAGCTCTGTGAGGTGTTTTTTATTTGTTCATTATCGCGTCACAAATCCATTTTTACAGACCATATCTATCGGTGGGTATCTTACAGTCTAATCCATTTGTAGCAGGAACAGAGCCCTTAGCGCATGTCGTGTGATGACTATCGGGCATATATCCACCGGCTTTTCCAGCTGTAAGTTTTAGCGGAGTTCCTGAGAGTTTACTACTAAACATGTAAAACAATGCTAATGCAGCTACAATATACAATACTACCCGAGTCTGCTTCTTCATTTATCTAAGAAGGTTGATTTATTTGCGCATGCCCTTCAGCATCTTGTGTACTAGGACGTGAACGCCCACAAATAATAGGGACTTTACTACGGGGGAAGGCAGAGGTCCCACGGCGGGCACAGCGAGCACGAAGGCGACGAGATAAAACGTTGCAGCGGTTAGCAAGAGGTATGTGTACATTTTGTTTAGTTGTATAGTTTATTTTTCAGATTGACCTCGGAATCCCGTTTCTGCCGAATAAGTTTTTTGTCCAACCGGCACACAAGTTTCCTGCTTAAGATTCACAGGGTCAGTTACCATCTCATACCCATTTGGACACTTGGGGCCGAAGGTCGACATATCCTCCTGTAGCCAGAACTTACGATATACCCACATAACAAGATGAGCGCACAAAGCAAACGCTAAAGCCTCTATTAGTAGACCTCGGCTTACACGTCTATCGCGAGTTCCATACACCCTGAATCCAATATATACGAGAGTTACAAGCAAGGCAGGGACAAATCTCAACATTTATTACTTCATATAGGTTTTCTTTACCCAGTTGCGGTCGGTCTTGATTGTTTTGGACTTTGATGGAGCCGAATTTTTAGTGTATACAGCGAGGGCGTTCAGTTTCCTAAACGTAGACAAAGCACCAACTGAACGAACTGTTTTTCTCAAAGACTTGCGACGCGATGTTTTACTGCTAGATGCATGATAACCATGAAGTTCACCTTTCTTTAGTTCACCGATACCGTGTGTTTTCCAATATCTACGCGTATGTTTACGACCTCCGCATGTTTCAGTCATTTATCTTTTATACTGCTTTCTTTTACCACCTGCATAGCCATCGTGGAATAGCTCATATAATACATAATATATGGTTCTAAAAACAGAATATATTGCACGCCACAAGTCTCGTAGGAATTTAAACATTTATCTATGAAGTACTGTTTTCTTTATTCGGACAGGCTGAACATCCCGTAGACTTCGGTTTAAATCCAGATTTCATGTAATACACAATTACTACTACAACTAATAGACCAAGCAACCACCACATTTATTGCTTATATAGAGTTTTCATAATTCAAACATAACACAGTAATGGGTATCCCGTTTTATTTTGCAAGTCTAATACGTAACCATGCAGGAATTACTCATGTAGTTCACGAAGTATTTGATGTCGATTTTTTGGGAATAGATTTCAATTGCTTGATACATCGTTATTTAGATGCGAAAGACCCCGTAAACAGTGTAGTAAAGGCATTAGAGCATATTCTAAAGCATACGTGTCGAGCCAAAAAGATATATATTGCCTTCGATGGTCTTGTTCCTTACGGAAAGATTGTTCAGCAGAGATATAGGCGTTTTTGCATAAAGGAGCTGGATGATAGTTTCGATAGAAATCAGATTTCACCAAATACGCCATATATGAAATCATTAGAGCAGGCTATTAAGACGAAGTTTCCTGAGATAGTTGTATCACCAACACAAGAGGCAGGTGAAGGTGAGCACAAGATTTTCCAAGAGATGAAAAGAAATCCAGATTTGATGTCAGCATGTATTTATGGGTTGGATGCAGACTTAATATTGCTATCAATGTTCAATGAAAAGCTAGCACAGAACTTTACGTTGTTGCGTGAGTCTGGAGAGTTTAACGACCCATCATTGAAGCAGGCTGAATTTTCATTATTAGATATCAAGAAGCTGGTAACCTTGCTTCCGATGGATATTGAGCAATTTATCGTTATAACTGTACTATGCTTCGGAAATGATTTTATGCCAAATTTGGGTATATTTTCTTTGCGTGAGGATGGATATGGTCGAGCATTAGAGTATTACACCAAATCTGGAAAGCCTGATATGACAACTGAGGAAGGTCGAGCAATATTTTTGGATTATTCTGCAAGCAAAGAGTTAGAGGTTTTGAAAGAACGAGTTAAGTTGCGAAAGCAGCCATTTGAGCGGGCTGTTGTTGGTAGAGGATTGGACAATATTACAACAAAGTATGGGCTTCATATTTTGGATGGTGTTGTGGATATGGAACCAGTAGTTGATGCATTTTGGAAAACATTTGATTGGTCGATGAAATATTTTAAGACAAATGAGGTTCCAAATTGGAATTGGGTATATCCTTATCCGGATGCTCCGTTAGTTCAGAACATTGTAGAGTTTTACGAGACTAAAATAGACAATGCCGAACTAAATTATACAGTAACAAAGCAGTTACAGTTTATTTTGCCTTCCGAATCATTACGCAAGGTCAAAGGCAGAGTAATGTATCATAACGAACATTATTCTGATTCAAGAGAGCCTTGGATGAAACGATATAGCTGGGAGATGAAGCCACGAATTAGTTTGCCTTGGAACCCTACCTACGCCCTAACTTCAGTCTCCCCCCTGCAAACCCAACCTTTACCGGGACAACATTCCCAGTAAAACTGGCTACAGCATCAAACCTGTCTACAGATGTAATAATATCTGCTTCAGCTAATTCTGGAATTGATGTTAGTTCTCTAGGAGTCCAATAGTCTGAATTAATCTGAAACAGTTCTCTAACATCTCGCTGCAACATTCTTCCTTCTCCGCTGAAGTCTTGTCCCCAAATACGAGATAAATATAGAAGGTATGACATTCTAAATTGAGAAAACGACGTGTTAACTGTGTTATTCTCCAACGTTTTCAGACAATCGGACACTGTTGAAATTCTTGGCTTGTCTAGGCGTTTATTTACAGTATTATGCGCTCTAAAAACAAACAAGGCAAAGTCTTGTTTTGAGTTCAAGTATTCTGGATGAGCAGCCCTATACAATGCATACATTGATGCAAAATGATTTTTACAAAAAATACAAGTAATAGTTTTCCCAAACAAATCTATAAACTTAGCAGCAATAGCTCTTTCTTCGGGAGTTGGTGCATCGGGGTAAATCAAGCTTACGGAATGTAAGGTCATCCAACCAAGTGGCCCCCATAACTTAGTCATTATAAAACTACACCGAAACAAATCCAGCAGCCATTGCGTTGTCAAGTATTTGTCTTGAGATGTGTGCTGGCGTCTTAGGATTTTTTACAAGACCTTTTGCAGAAACTATCTCTTTTATCTTAGAATCCGGTAAGCTAGCTAAGCGTCTCTTTAAAGTCTTGCGGTGTTTTTTCAATCCCTTTTCAGTTAACATACGTAAGGTATGCTTCTGCATACCCTTCTTTAAGGGAGGAGATTTAGCAGGGTCTTTGACACCCCTTAGTTGAAACTTGGATGTCTTTTTTAGAACACCCCTTGGGAATGTCTTTACCGTTTTGCGTTTGGCTCCTGTAGTGACTGCAGGTAAAGGGGTATCGTCGCCTATTTTTTGAATGACAATTTTTTTGCTGTCCATTCCTTTGTTAAAAACGAATAGAGAATGATTTACGCAGAACTCATCTTAAACAGATACTATGGATTGGGAAGCTATTCGTTCATTCTTTTCGAAGCAAGGTTCCCAGAAGCTAGTAGAGCATCAGATTGAGTCATTCGAAGATTTCGTGAACAATAAACTTCCGTTGATTGTCACGTCTACTGCACCCATTGTAGTATGGCATGAACAAGACGAAGTTACGAAGAAGTATAAATATGAGTTTCGCCTATCATTTGAAAATATTACGTACATGAAGCCACGCATTCATGAGGCAACAGGTCGTGTAAAACCCATGTTCCCTCAGGAAGCTCGTGTGCGTAACTTCACATATTCGGCTCAGATGTTTTCTGATGTCCGGTTCGTAACCCGAACATATACTGGCGAAAAACTAGATGTAATAACCGAACAATCTCGTGTATTTGAGGGCATTTCCTTAGGCAAGATTCCCGTTATGCTTGGGTCATCATTATGTATCATGAAAGACTACCCAATGTCATTTGAAGAACTTGGTGAATGCCCAAACGACCCATTTGGATATTTCATTATCCATGGTTCTGAGCGAACAATCCTCTGCCAAGAAAAGGTAGCAGACAATCGAATCATGGTATTTACTTCTAAAAAGACAGCAGCAAAGTATACTCATAGTGTTGAGTTCAAATCTCTTCATGAATCATTCACTATGCCTCCAAAGAAGATTGAAATCCGCTATACTACAAAATTTAATGGGTTTGGACAGCCACTAACAGCATGCTTCCCCCGATTTCGCGAAGACATTCCTGTAATGGTAATCTTTCGTGCACTTGGTCTTGAGACCGACGAAGAGATTGTTAAACTTGTTTGGGGCGACGATACAGATAACTATGATAGCCTGACAGCATCATTTCACGAGTGTTCATCAATTAAAGTATATACTCGTGATGATGCAGTTGAATATCTATCTCACCACCTTCAATATGGCACAAATATGGAAGATAAGAAAGAGTATGTTCGTATGCTTTTGGAGTCCGAGCTTCTTCCTCATGTAAAGTTTGGAGGTGATACTTCGACAAAGAAAACAATCGAGTCTCGCAAATGTATTTTAGTATCACACATGATTCGACGCCTTGTAATGACTGTTCAAGGCAAGATTCCACTTGATGACCGTGATGCATATCCAAACAAGCGTGTAGTAACTACTGGCGCTTTGCTAACCCATCTATTCCGCCAGCTGTTCCAAAAAGTATGCAAAGATATTCGAGGCAAATTTGTTCACGAAGTAAATAATGATTCTTGGAAAAAGGGTGAGCCTCGTCCTTTAGAAGTTCTAAACATCAACAACTTGTATAAGATTCTAAAGGTATCAACTATTGAAGGAAAATTGAAACAAGCATTAGCAACTGGTAATTTTACAGTTCAAGGTGTTGGACCTGCCAACGGAGGTTCAACAGCTACTAAAGTCGGCGTATCTCAGGTACTAAATCGCCTATCGTATTTGGCAACTGTGTCACATCTGAGGCGTATTCAGACCCCTGTAGAGAAGTCGGGAAAGCTCTTGGCACCTCGTAAGCTTCATGGAACTTCTTATGGGTTTGTGTGCCCAGTAGAGACGCCAGAAGGTCATTCGGTTGGCATTGTAAAGGCAATGTCGATGATGACATCTATAAGTCAACATACGCCATCAATGATTGCCGTTCGTTTGCTTCAAGTTGACCAAGTTGACTGGATTATCGACTTAACCACCAACAAAGGAGTCCCAATTTCAATTAATGGCGTGATTATTGCATATACCCAAAAACCGGACGAAGTCTTTGATATCTTGAAAGAAGCAAAGAGGACATTTGTGTTACATCCTCATACTGGGATTAGCTGGAATGTATTCAAGCGAGAGCTATGCATTGAAACAGATGGAGGTCGCATTGTTCGCCCATTATTTCGTGTAAAGGATGGTTCTATCTTGCCTAAGCCCGAGTCAAGCGAGTGGAATGACTGGGTTCGGACAAATGTTGAATACATTGATGCTGCTGAATCAGACTCTGTACTGATTTCTATGAGACCAGCTGAGGTAACTAAGGCACACACCCATTGCGAAATTCACCCTTCACTGATGTTGGGACACATGGCTAGCACAATCCCAATGTCAGACCACAATCAATCCCCACGCAACACCTACCAATCAGCGATGGGTAAACAAGCAATGGGATTGTATGCAAAAAACTACTCAAAGCGACTAGACAAGAACGGTTATGTCCTGTGTTCTCCTATGCGTCCCTTTGTTGAGACTCGTATGATGAATGTAATGAACCTTCACGAGATGCCGTTTGGTTACAATGCTATTGTAGCAATTGGTATTTATTCAGGATATAACCAAGAAGATTCTGTCATCTTGAATAAGGCAGCTCTAGACCGTGGGCTATTTAGGTCACTATATTACACTATCTACAAGGACGAGGAACATCGAAATGTTGCTTCAGGCAAAGAGGAGAAGTTCGCTAAACCTCGTCGGGAAAATACTCGTGGATTTAAGAATTCATCGTATCATGCTGTCCAAGAAAACGGTATGCCTGCAGTGAATTCTATTATTCAAGAGAATGACGTTGTGATTGGCAAGGTAACTAATCTGAAGCACGATACTCATGGATATTCTTATCGGGATTCATCGACAACTCATAAGGGGGCTGAGCAATGTCGTGTTGATGGCGTATGGCAAGATAAGAACTCTGACGGATATCCTTTCATTAAAGTTCGGGTTGTATCTGAACGCGTTCCTGAGATTGGCGACAAGGTGAGTTCCCGCCACGGTCAGAAAGGAACTTGTGGGATTATCTTGAACGAAGAGGATATGCCTTATACTTCTTCTGGATTGCGTCCGGATATTATTATGAATCCTCATGCAGTTCCTTCACGCATGACTATTGCCCAGCTAATGGAGACTATGTTTGGAAAGGTATGTACTGAGAAAGGAACATTGGGTGATGGAACGCCTTACTCTCATTTGAAGATTGAAGATTTGCGTAAGCATATGATTGAGTTGGGAATGCATCCTTATGGCAATGAGATTATGTATAATGGTCAGACAGGTGAGATGATGGAAGCTGAAATCTTTATGGGACCAACATTTTACCAGCGACTCAAACACATGGTTTCTGACAAGATTCATTCGCGAGCTCGTGGTCCTATTGTATCGCTGACTCGTCAACCATGTGAAGGACGAAGCAGGGATGGAGGTTTGCGTGTAGGAGAGATGGAGCGAGATTGTATGTTGTCTCATGGAACAGCGATGTTCACTAAGGAGCGCCTGATGGATGTTTCAGACCCATTTACGACAGGATTCTGTAAGAATTGTGGAGTTCTGGCAGTAGTCAATAAGGAAGCATCATTATATGATTGTGGGACTTGTGGAGTTCAGACGGAGTTTGAGGTGAAGACAATTCCCTATGCAATGAAGTTATGGACGCAGGAGTTAGAGGCGATGCACATTGTTCCTAGATTGGTGTTCGAGTAAACATCCATGTATCAGACTTATATACAACATTACCCATATACTTGTCTAAGAACACAGCTTCTCCTTCAGGATTTAACCCAACAAATTTGCGGCGCCTTATAGTTTCCATGGCAGTACAGTCACTGAAACTATAAATATAATAAGTTTTTCCAGGAACAAGTTGGTCTTCATCTATCATTTCTTAAGAAGATTTAACTACGTTTAAACAACATATTTTCCCCAAGACATTCCTCTGAAAGAATCATAGTCTACTTTTCCTAACTCAATAATTTTGCCACTTTCTACATATTCTCTCCATGCTCTGGTAGGACCAATTGTATAATCTTTCTTTGGTCCATCTACATAGCTTGTATCATCCATGATTACAATTGTATCTTTATTTGCCAACCGTCTACAGTTTTCTATATCTGCACTTGCGAACTCGTAATCGTGGCCACCATCGATAAAAATTACATCAAATACCATTTTTGGATAGTCCTTTACAAATTCCGGCACACTTACTCTAGAATCACCAAGAAACAGCAGATGTCTCTTAGAATAAGTCGCATCGATATAACTCTTTGCAACAGGAACATATGAATGAATTCCCAAGTCAAAAGACGTTAGAGTGGCGCTAGGGTTGTTTTTTAGAAAAAGTTCGGCAGAGTGTCCAGCATTGAAGCCAATTTCCATAATATTAATATTAGGAGTAGTTGTGAGTCGAATAAGGTCCCTCATTTGACCGGGAACTTCCCTACTATTGCCTTCAAAATCATAAAACCCATTTGAATTTAAAAACTCAGTAATCGACATTTGTGGTGTTTATTGTCGAATATGTAAATGATTACAACCAATTAGTTCTTACTTTCTTGTGTATTGCAATATACGAACATCCATATTCAATTTTATCGATAGACTGTTCAAAAACATTTGCCGATTTCTTTTGTATTTTGAATGGGTCAACACAGTGGTCTTTAGTTCCTTGCGTTGAATCAAATCTCCACTGATTTAGAAATGGAGTATATCTAAAAAAATACGAAAGATGGTCTGGATACTGCCTATTCAAATAATTGGACGACTTAAAGCATATCGTATCTTCTACGATATATAGTCCATTATCGTTCAATAGTGGGAATAACATTTCAAATGTTACTACAACGTCATCATTTCTATGAGACCCATCATCTAGAATAATATCAAATGTTCCATATTTTTTTGTTATTTCTGAAATGAATGTTGAGTTAGTAGCATTACCTATTTCGACAAATATGTTTTTGCTCGAATCTTCAAATTGTTTGCAGTTTGGGTTAATATCAAGGCCAAGAATACAAGTCGCATTGGGAAATACTTCTCTCATTGAAGCAATGCTTCCGCCATTAAGAACGCCAATTTCCAGATATTTCAAACTATCTGTCCTGTATTTAGATAGCAATTCCTGATATTGGCGACTATAGTTATGAAATGATGGACCTTTATCTGTATTGTTTTTGGAGAATATCTCATCGAGCGTTAACATTATTAATTTAAACATGTTATATGTTTTATATATAAATGCACGCAGAGGCTAGAGATTTTACGCTATTTGTTAAGCAACTTTTTCCTGATTTTTTTAATTCGATTAACAAGGTCCTAGATGTTGGTTCGGGTGACATTAATGGAAATAATCGTTTCTTATTTAATCCGCGAAGCGAATATCATGGAAACGATGTTTATGCAGCTAGAAATGTGACTATTGTATCCAAAACAAAGGACCTACCATTCCCCGATGAGACGTTTGATGTAATTGTCTCAACCGAATGCTTTGAGCACGACCCCGAATACGAACAATCATTCCGGAAAATTCTTAAGATGCTAAAGCCGGGTGGGCTATTTGTGTTTACGTGTGCATCGACAAAGAGACCTGAACATGGTACTCGTCGGACATCAAGGGGAGACTCATATGGTACAATCGCTGGTATACCAGATATGCAGGATTACTACAAGAATCTTACAATCCAAGACGTTGAAACATGTATTGATTTGTCTGTCTTCAAGACAAAGGCCGCTTATTATAATATGCGAGCATGTGACCTGTATTTTTACGGAATAAAAAGTGATGAAAGTAGAAGTCTACCTGCATATATTACACAGCATGTTATTAGAACTATGTAAAAGTTTCTGAATAGAAAGTACAATGGTTTAACTAACAGAATAAAATATATACAATACAATGATATTTTCTGTATGGAACTATGACTGCTACGCGCTATCAAATAGTTTGTCTGGTGACCAAACGGCACAAATTGTCTCGGGAGAAATGCGATGGTTTTATACGGTAATTAGATATCTACAAGAGTCACATACAGTTATTCACTGTACTTCCAAAGAGCAGTTCATGAGTGTGAATGCTGACTATTATTTGATGGACTATTTTACAATCTCACAAGTTATACAGTATTTGAATCCAGAAAAGGTCTTCTGTCTCTGCTATTGGGGGTGTTTTGATAAATATATATCACCAAAAAATGTGCTTACGCCGTTTGATTATGGTATTAAAAATAGGTTTCTTGGATACTGCACTAAGTACTTGTGTACTCCGATATCTGAAATTAAGTATAAAAATATTGGAGTAATTTGGGGGAAACATCCCAAATATATAAATCATAGCCTTGTTAAATATTTGGTATCAGAAGGTATTGAATTTTATTCTACATGTGTAGAGCCCATTCCTGGTGTTCATAACCTTGGTTGTTTACCTATAAATGAATGGCATCAACTGCTTAATGATGCAAAATTTGTTTTGGGATTTGGTGACCCCAAAAGCGGCCCAACCATTCTTGAAGCTCTTTTTTATAAAACTGCTATTGTTGCTCCAAAAACACAAATACCAGATTCTGTGCAATGTAAAAATACATTGTTCACTGATAATCTAACATACAAGAAAATCGCATTAATGATTAAAGGTATTGAATTTGTAGAAGAGCCACTTGATGATACATTTAATCAACGTATTACGGCTATTTTTAAACTGTAAAGTCTTATTGCAATAAATACTTACAAATAGCGTGATTTATTATTACAAATGACAATTATACTTCTAGATTATTTTTCTGGGCATCTGTTCCATGACCTAGAAATGTTTATTGTTGCTTTTGGCAAAAAAATAAAGTTTACCGGAACATCTGGTAAATTTTTAAATGATACGAACGAGTTTCTGGTTAAGAAGCTATTTCATTCTGATATTGAATTTGGAGAAGAGGATGATGAGGTTATCGACCGCTTCAAATTAGACCGTTGCAATATTAACAAAGCATTTGCAAAATATATTGAATCGTTTCAATACCAGAAATGGTCGGCAACTTGGTCATATTTAGAGAGTTCAAGTAAAAATACTTTGCTTTATGTAACACGTCAGAATACTTCACGAAAGCTTTCAGACGAGTCTCATCAATATATCGAATCTTTGGTTAGAGAACTTGGAGGAGTTATTTGTGATGCAGGAACTTTACATATTGAAAAGCAAATAGAACTATTCCGAAACTCTCGGTGTGTTATTGGTGTTCATGGTAATAATCTTTCTGGAGTTATGTGGATGACACCTGGCTCGCACGTGTTTGAAATTTTGCCATTTGATGAAAAATGTCACGTATATGATTATCATTGTATGTCTTTGTGCATGAGACACAACTATACTCAACTAGATTGCGAGGGCAGCCCTTGGTCATTGGGTTCGCGCACAAGAACATTACTGGAATCGACACTACATCTAATTAATTCAATCAGTTCTTGACCAGATATATAGATTCGCTTTTTTGAAATAGGATTCCTATTGGCAATCTCTTCATATCTTAGCGCTTCAACCTCATAATATGGCTTCCCAATAGCATAACATAAATTATGATAATCTGCTTTGTGGAATGGTATTTTTAATTGACTCCCACACGGTTTGTTAATATCTAACTCACCCGAAAAATGCTTGTCACACACCGGGTCACAATACCAATTCTTTCTAAAATTAATCTCAATGAGCGGGCAATCAATAGGTGTATAGATTAAATTTGTGCAGCCGGCTCCGTGAGCACTAATAAATAACTTTGCTTTAGAACATGCTTCAGCTTGCTCTGCAGGGGTCATTTTTCCAAAATTAACTACTTTTATAGGCATATCTTTCAGAAATACTTCAAGCGGCATATCATCTGCATAAACATATCTGTCGTCTTCTGGGCGTTGGTTTATTAGTATGTATTCACCCGTATCTTTTGAAGATGTACGGGTAACTGCAGATAGAATATTAGGGATTATGCTGTATTTTATAAATCTCATATGGTCATATGGTGCAATCATATTTAATTGTGGAATAAGGTCATATGCATAATTTCTTATTCTTGCATTTGGGAACAGTCGTCTCAAAAAGAATAGCTTCCATGGATTAGACGACCTATTCACAATAACTTCTGTAATATCATCTATAGGATATGAAAGAGTTTGGTAAAAATTATGAAAGATGTTGTTATCTTCGTATATTAAAAAGAGTTGCATTGGTATTATGGTGTTTTATGTATTTAAATCCAGTAGCTAGTATATAGCTTTTGCATATTTGTCTGAGGAACAAAGGTTTCTAACAGCTCTTGTGTAACATCTGACCAGTTTTTCACTATTAATACTGGTAATCCATCAAACATTGAATCCAATGCAGATGTTTTCATAATTGGTATACAACCAAGAATCAATGCTTCCCATGTACGATGGCAATCAAGACCATTTCCATGCGGCGACAGAACATACTTGTAATTAATCATATTTGTCCATGAAACAATTCGGGGAAGTCTTTCGGGTTGGTAAAATACCAAGTGTTTCGGAACCTGAATTAATGCATCGCGTCTGTCTTTTGAATTAATCAAAAAGTGAAAGTTAGAATAGCATTTGTTTTGTTTTTTCACAAACATAGATTTAACTCTATTGATATCGGCTAATTGTTCCTCTGATGTCTGAATAGGACCCCAAAATATATTACGAGTTTCTAAGGTATGTAAATCGAGACCAATTGGAAGTTGCTTTAATTTTTCGGATGATTCAGTACAGTTCTGCGAATACCATACCAAAAGCAGAGGATGGCTGAGTATTACATCGGCCTGTTCCCTGACATCATCAGGAACTGTTGTATCAGAATCACCCGAATATAATACGAATGGAAACCGAACATTAGGAAGATAATCAGTAATAAAGTTTGTTAATGCAGTTGGGTGTATATATATGCTTTCACCTGCTTTGGAAGGATATGTTGTTGGAACACGTGAATCTTCGGATACTGGATTCTTAACATGGTGATTAGTTAGTTTTAAAAAGCTTCTAGAAGCAACAAGCATTTCTATTAGTAAACTTTAAATGTATAAATCTTTTAGGCTTATATCACAATAAGATGCTTCATGGATTGCTTCTAGAATATACAGGAACTTTATTAATTATTGCTTCTGTGTTGTATACACATGCAAATCCTATAATGGTTGGTTTGGCATATATGGCTGCTTTATTTATTGCTGATGGTAAGTCTGAAGGATATTTTAATCCTTTAGCAGGTTTAGTTCAATACATGCTTGGTCGTTTATCTTCTGGTGCATTTGTCAAGCTTCTAGTTGTTCAAATATTGGCTGCATTTTCCATGGTGTTAGTATACAAGATGCCTAAAATTCAGGTTGAATAATTTATACATTAGTCGAATATGTACAGATAAATGAGCATCCTCTTCGTATATACTGACAACGAGGATGTTCGTGAGATGCTTGAGAATCAGGTAAAGAATCGTAGACCTACTGATTCCGGATTTGATGTTCCTATGATTCGTGAAAGTGTTGGTGGAGTTTCGTTGCATACTTTTAGTCTCCGCGTAAAGGTTGCTGCAATGAAACACAATGTGCCTATGCCCTGCCTTTTAGTTCCTCGTTCATCTATTTCAGGGACACCTTTCCGACTTGCTAATTCGATTGGACTGATTGATTCAGGATATCGTGGGGAGGTTAAAGCAAAGGTAGATGTATTGAGTAATGGTGTTGTAGAGACGGGTTCGCGTCTTTTCCAGATTTGTTCACACGACTTTATGCCTTGGGACAGTGTCCTAATTGTAGATGAACTCCCTGCTGCTAACGATGACCGTGGCGAAGGAGGGTTTGGCTCTACAGGTTAAACGTAGGGGCGGATAAGAATCAAGGAAATTGCATCGTGAACAATAGCGCCCCAATAAGCAGAGTATATGCTTGTTTTGAGACCAAAAACCATGAATAGGATGAGGACTATCGAACGAAGAAAAGTGTTCAGGATAACGTTGGTTGTTGGGTAAAACCAGAAGGACATTTGTTTCTTGCTTAGAAACGGATTTAGGGTTAGGTTGGGAGATTATGGAAAAGATGTGGAAACATATTGCTGGGTTTGAAGGGCGATATGAAATAAGCGAAGACGGAGTTATTCGGAATGCAACTAATGGCAAAACTCTTACTTCTGCATTAGACTCTGATGGATACAAACAAATAGGTATACGAAAACTCGGAGACCGCAAGAAGTATTGGTTCAAGATTCATCGCTTAGTTGCTTTAGCATTCTTAGAACTTCCAGAAAATTATATATCCTTACAAATTGACCATATTGACAGAGATAAGGTTAATAATGATTATAGAAATTTGCGATGGGTGACAAATCAGGAGAACTGTAACAATCGAAAGGATACTTCTTGGGCAACTAATATAACAACAGGAGAACTTCATATAACAAGATATGTGAATGGATTTATGCTTCGTATCAATAAACATGACCTAAAACATCGTTCTTGGCATAAAACATTAGAAAGTGCAGTAAACAAACGAGACAGTCTAAAGTCAGCCGTCCTCAAGTAAATTTGCCAATAGAAAACTTTCTTGCTGAGTATTATAACAAAGAATGGGTGGTAAACTAGACTGCCACCAATAGTAATACGGAAAGGTATTGCTAGTCCGATGTCATATAGGGCAACACCGTCAAATTGCGGGAAACTCCTGTGAAGTCACAGCTACCGTCCTATCCTCGAAAGAGAATACACGGACACCTCAGGGAAACTTGATGGGTATGGTAACAACGCTGGTGAATAGGGATTATCCGCAGCCAAGTCCGTCGCGCAAGCACGGATGCAGTTCAGAGACTAAATGTCGGTGGGCGAAAGCTTAAAATATAGTCCAACCGCTTCGAAAGAAGTATACCAAGAGGAACTATAACATGTTGACATCCATGTTATGGGGAGAGTTTGGTTTTAGAGTAGTATGCTGAGGTACTACTCTAGGAGTTTAGGGGTCTAATGCAGCTTGTAAGTTACGGTGCACAAGATATCTACATTTCCGGTAATCCCCAGATTACGTTCTGGAAGATTCTATACAAGCGTCACACGAACTTCGCGATGGAGTCTATTGAGGTGACATTCAACGGCCAGGCTGACTTTAACAAGCGTGTAACGGCGGTGATTAACCGTAATGCTGACCTAATGTACAAGACGTACGTGCAGGTAGTGCTCCCCCAAGTGTCTCTGTCCGGTTCTGGTCGCGCGACTGGTGGCGGCGGCAATCTAAGCGCTTTCCGCTGGGTGAACTACATTGGTCACCGTCTAATTAAGCAGGTAGAGGTGGAGATTGGTGGCCAGCGTATTGACCGCCAGTATGGTGACTGGATGCAGATTTGGACCCAGCTATCTACGGAGGCTGGTTCAACGGCTGCGTTGGATTCTCTAGTAGGTAACACCCACGACCTTGTGCTACTAAAGAAGAGCAGTGGTACGGCTCTCGACGGCACGTGCTCAGCTGAGGAGCTGACTCTATCCTGCGTACCCCGCGCTGGTTGCCCTGCCAAGACTCTATATGTGCCTCTACAGTTCTGGTTCTGCCGCAACCCTGGTGTGGCGATTCCTCTAATTGCTCTCCAGTACCACGAGGTGCGTATCAACGTAGACTTCGAGACTTGGGAGAACTGCACGTATGCTGAGGGTACGACGGCCGGCCAGCCCCAGCGCCCCGATGCTCTTTCGATTGCGGCGGCGTCTCTCTACATTGACTATGTATACCTCGACACGGAGGAGCGTCGTCGTTTTGCCCAGCAGAGCCACGAGTACCTGATTGAGCAGGTACAGTTCACTGGTGCGGAGTCCATCACGTCTTCTTCCAACAAGGTTCAGCTGAACTTTAACCACCCCGTGAAGGAGCTATTCTGGGTAGTACAGCGCGACTCGTTCGTAGACTGCTCTTACCAGGGCTGGATTTCTTCCGTTGGCGGCCAGCAGCCTTTCAACTACTCCGATGACTTCTCTACGGAGGGTATCATCATGTCTCTCCTAACCCAGGGCTCTGGTGCTGCTTCCGCGCAGGGCACTCTACCTCTTGGCGGCACGAACACCGGACTACAGGTACCTGGTGAGGGCACTACCATCTTCCCCGGTCAGGTGTCACTCTCCGGTACGTCTGGTCAGGCTCTTGACTTCGACGCTGGTGTGAACTACCTGCTCGCCAAGGTAATTCTCGACTCCGGTGTGCGTTGCGAGGGCAAGAACCCTGTAGAGGTGTGCAAGCTGCAGCTCAACGGCCAGGACCGTTTCACTGAGCGCGAGGGCTCTTACTTCGACCGCGTTCAGCCTTACCAGCACCACTGCCGCACGCCTTCTACGGGCGTGAACTGCTACAGCTTCGCCCTACGCCCGGAGGAGCACCAGCCCAGCGGCACCTGCAACTTCTCCCGTATCGACAAGGCGACCCTACAGCTCACGGTGTCCCTCAGCACGGTGACGGGCTTCCGCACGGCCCAGGTGCGCGTGTATGCCCTGAACTACAACGTGCTCCGCGTGATGTCTGGTATGGGTGGTCTCGCGTACAGCAACTAAGCAGTATAAGAACAGATTGCATAACAATAAATAAAACCACAATTGAGGTCTGATATCAGAATTCAATTGTGTAAGCTGTATTTTTAATACAAAATATATATAAATGCCTGACAAAACCCTTAAAGTTGGTTCCCGTCGTCAAGTATACAATGGTTCAGCCGAAAAGACATCCGGCGGACTAAAGAAAGAAGACCTAATTAAGAACAAGCATGGACGTATTGTATCCTCTAAGAAGCATCATACTATGCGTCGCAAGTCAGAATGAACTTAAAGGTATAAAAACATAAAATTAGAAATGGTATATACAGTCGAAGCAAAGACTGTTCAGACTGGAGCTGTCAGGACACTAATCGAAGCTCTTAGGTCTATTCTAGTAGAGATGTCGTTGCTTTTTGATAAGGATGGAATCCGCATGGTAGCAATGGATAACACTCGCACTGTTCTTGTTCATCTTCGTCTTCATGCAGATAAGTTCGAGAAGTATTCTTACAATCACAATACTCCTAAATTTGTGATTGGTGTAAACACCGACCACTTGTATCGTATTGTTCGCACAGCCACTAATGATGATACTCTATCCTTTTATGTCGACAAAGAAGACCCCAACTCGTTGGGCATCCTGATGGAAAACGGCGAGAAGAAGCAAGTACACAAATATAAGTTGAACTTGCTTGACCGCGATGAGCCTGACCTCCAGCTACCCGATACCGAATTTAGCACACGTATTACTATGCCTTCATTGGATTTCCAAAAGATTTGTCGTGATATGACGCTATTAAATGCAAAGACTGTTGAGATTACGAATGTTGGGTCTACACTGACTTTTAATTGCAAGGGGCATTTTGCTTCAAAGACGACTACTATGGGTGATGGTGAATCTGATTTCAATATTCACAAAAAGACGACGGAAGAGATTGTGAGTGGACAGTTTTCTTTGCCTCATTTGGTGCTGTTTACCAAATGCACCAATCTATGTAATAACTTAGAGGTTCATATGAAGAATGGTTGGTTTTTGATGATTCGATATGTGGTAGCAAATCTAGGCGAAATCAAACTTTGCTTGATGCCGTGTAGTACTTAGACATCTATCCCATAATGCATGTAAACAAATCTGGAAACGTATGAAAGTAATTCAAGACCAAAACAACCAACAGCTGTTCCTTCCGAAATCACCAAATATGTAACAAATTGATTTATACTGATACCGACTGGTTCTAGCATTTTTTCAAGCAATGGGTAAAAAATTGTCTGTTGCTTGGTAAGTCTTTCTTCCATTGGTATTAGAAGACATACATTGAATATTATATGCTGCATAAAGATGAAGAATAAGCAAATGAAGTTGATTAATTTCAGCCAAAAATTGGGGTAAATCGTATGAGAGATAAATATAATAATAGGAATTGTTGTAGCAATTAGCATGTGAAAAACACCAATTATGTACCCAATAACTTCTCCATCATTTGACAACCAACTATAGATGCAATATAACAGTTTGGTGAAAAAGAGTTCTAATGATTCTTGGATATGCTTTTTATCTAAATTTATTGTTAGAATCATTTATACTTACTTGGGTCTTGCTGTATGGGAAGTATACGTAACATCATCGGTGACTTTGTAGTAAGTTAGGTTGGGATTTAGGTTTGATTTTTCAGATACTTTAGTAGATGCATTCCATATTTTAATGATATGGAACTGGCCTTTTGGAGAGATTGAGATACCAACAAGTGTGTCTTGGTTTTTGACTAGAAGTTCATTGGAACAACAATGAACCATTAGGTCGATGAAGCTAGTTTGTGATTGTGAGGCATCTATTTTTTTAGACCAAGCACCCCCATTTTTGTTTTCTTCGCACTCCCATAGTGGGCGATATCCTTTGCGCATGAAGAAGAACATGCCACACTCCCATGCTTCTTTGGGGACAGAATCGACAATGGTCCAGAATTGTTGGGGGTTGGTGATATCAGCAAGCATCACATAGCTTGCCAAAGAATAATCCTTGTTATCGGGGTCATGATACCACAAAATCCAAGTGTTCTTGAATGTTGTGGAATCCATGGTTATGTATTGTGTTAGGTTATAATGTGTAGGTTCAAAACGAATTCGTTTTCATATTGCAAGATAATAAGCAAACATAATGGTTACCAGCGCCCTAATCTATTCTGTGCGCTTTGAGCAGAAGTTGGATTTGCCCGAAGGAATGAAGGCAAAGATTGGACAACTTCGCGTTGTTCCTGCTCAATACAGGCCAGCAAGGCCAATCCGTCATAAGAGGGAATATACTCCTCTAGACAAGCCCAATTGGAGGTCAAGTATTCTTGCAGATATTGTTCGCAAGGTTCGCGAAACGACAGACCCCCAATATGATGAAATGTTTGGCATCTTCAATAAGATTGCTACCCAAAATATGGCAAAGTTATCTGAGGATGCAATTGCTATTTTGGTATCGCGTGATGAGGAATTTCGTTTGCGTGTGACAGCCTTGTTGTTTGACAAGGCCATCCGTGGTTCAGCATATGCAAGTGTGATGGCTGATTTGGCCTTGATACTGAACACTAAGATTCCCGAAGTGTCTGAGGATTTGGCAACTCACGTTCAGATGTTTGGAACTTTGTATGACATGAAGGAGACTCTTACGTTTCCAAAGGTTGACGAGCCTGGATTTGCAGACAAGGTTATTGAGTGGACAAAGCAGAAGGATGTTCGTCGTGGATATGCTCGATTCTTGACGCATTTGTATAGCCGCGAACTTGTTTCGGGCCAGGCACTACAAGAGTCAATGCAGAAGGTTATCGTAGATTTGAAAGACACTCTGATTCAAGCAAAGAGTGAACAAAGCGAAGAGAATGTTACACAATTTGCTGATTTCATTTACGAGATTGCTAAGCTGCTTAAGCCAACGGCAGTAGAATTGCGTGGATTAATTTGCAGTAATGTAGAAGCTATCTTAGCCAGGGCCCGCCCTGAATTGCCGAGTTTAAATATGCGTTCGCGATTCAAGCTGGAGGATGCTGTAAAATGCGTTAAGGTTTGTTAAAACAAAGATTACAACTCAATAAATGTCTGTTCCATCTGCTACTGTATTGCTTCGGGCAGCTCAGGTAAGCATTGATGAGGACAAGCCTCTATATTTTGATTACTATCGCGACAGTTTGGAGAAGAAGTGTTGTATTGGAGTCCAAGGTAAAACTAAATATCTTGTAAAATCGAATGAAGAATACACATCTACAATCCAGACTGTTTTTAAATGCGATACTTGTTACATTGTAATGACTGAGAATAGTTTGTATATTGTGGATATTGGAATTCCTATTAAGCCCGTAATGGGGTCTACAGAGGAAACTAAGTAATAACTTAATGGAATATCCTCCACCCCATTATGTTTTATTTGAACCCTTGAATGACAAAGAAACAATACAAGCATGGGAACGGTATAAACAAGACCATTCCGATACTTGTGAATTCTACGAAGTTAATGCTGCATGTATGTATTCGGTTGAAACGTTTGCTCCTTGGTTTGACATGTGGATTTCAAGTGTGGCAAAAAAGCAATCAACACGGCTTCGAATCCTGATAATTTGGCATTCTGAGTTTCTAACCTTTGCTTGTCAGCAGATGTTGCGTCGGCAATTAGAGCAACGTTCATTTAAGAACAGAGTATGGTTTCATGTAGAAGACCCAACATCATTACAACCAGCTATCATAAGTAGATGTATCGTGAAAAAAATGCCTGCCTATATCTCAACAGATATGAATATTAAATCAGAATAATAGATAAATGGTATTTGGGTCAATTCTAATGTTAATATTTTTTGCTTCATTTTACTATGCAGTTTACTGTTATATAACAAACAGCCCAAATTTAGAGCGTAGTGTCATATTTACAGCTGTATTGTTTGTTGTTGTGCTATTGCCTCATCCCGGTGATAAATGGGAATTTTATTGAAAAACGTAAATAGTTTTTAGAATGTAAAGTACATAACTATAATGATTCAGGTATTTACAGATGGAGCATGTCGAGCAAATGGTAAAGCAAATGCAGAAGCAGGTTATGCCGGATATTTTCCAGACAGGAAAGAATGGTCATTTGCAACAAAGATGCCTGCTTCTGAAATGCAAACAAATCAGCGCGCTGAGTTAAAAGCAATACATGATTCTGTTAATGTAATATTTGAAAAGTGTGGGAGTCCATCAGAGACATCTATTCATATCTATACAGATTCGATGTATTCTAAAAATTGTTTGACAACATGGCTACCGGGGTGGTTGCGTAACAAATGGAAAACAGCTGAAGGCAACGATGTCAAACATCGAGATTTGATTGAACACTTAGCAACTCGCTTGACAAAGTTTAAAGATTACACAATAACCTATGTGAAGGCACACACTGGTAAAAAAGACGAAATGAGTGTGAACAACGACATTGTAGATAAGATGGCTGTTTCTGTGTTGATGCCGGAACAAGAGGCAAAGGTAATTAATCGAACAGAGGGAATATTTCCAGATTTGGCGTTGTCTATTATGGGTCCACCAGTAGAAGAGAAGGATATTATAGAATGGTGTAAAACACATTTGGATTTGTTGGACCCGCAAGCATTAAAGGTGGGACTATTCGGAGCATTTCAGAAAACGGTATCTAAAAACGGATATTCGGCTGACATACAGAAAATAAGTAACACACGGTTTGTTCGTCTGACAACCGGATTAATTAAAGAAGGCATTACAATAATAAAAGAAGAATGAGTGCATATATCTTTTCTTCGCCGACCTGTCCTCCATGTACAGCACTCAAACCAGTATTTGAAGAGTTAAAAGAAGAATTCTCAACTCTTCAATGGAAACACGTGAATATTAAAAATGACCCAGACGGGTTAACACAGCAGTATGGAGTGAAGGTTGTTCCTACCCTTGTTACTGTATCATCTGCAGGTGTTATCCAGTCTCACAGTGGCACAAACATTGCAGGTTATTATAGGATTCTGCGGCAGACTAGTTAGCAAGACTGGGAGTTACTAACTCACCATTTTTATACAATTCAGCAACAAAGGTATTCTCATCTCCTCCATCTTGGACGGGCTGAGAGTGACCGCTGACATCTTTAGGAGGAGGCTGTGCACTGCCTTGGAGACCTCCTCCAGTAGCACCATTTGCGGTAGGAGTGAAGGGATTATAATGAGCTTTGCTTTCATTTGTGGCCATAGCACTGCCCGCTGTAACTGAACCTAAAACAACACCGATTATTATGGGTATTATTACATTTAGCAAACCACCAGGTCCAGCTATCGATGCATAAGACTGGCTACAACCTCCCATCAAATATGAGGAGAGTTGAACTACAAGTGTAATACCAAAGAAGGTTGCCAATTTTCCTGACGGAATATTTATAGCCCAAGCCCATGTTAGATAATAAAATGCAATCAAAGAAGTCGCCAAAAAGGCGGTTGGGATATAAGGCGATTCAAGTCTTTCTAATCCAGGAATTGTACACCAAAATGAACCATATGTTTCTTCAGTGTTTAAGTTCAGACCCCCTGCATAAGACCCCCAAAGTTGCCCACCAATACCTAAAGCAGCCATAGATACTAATGCTACAATAGAAGGCAATGCCAATTTGACACCTGTTTGATTGATGATATCGCCAGCAATCCCATATATTAAAATAGTAAACGGAAGAATATTAGCAAACCATAATAGAATTGATTTGACAATTTTACCTACGGGTCCTATATCTACAGAGTCTATGGATAAGTTGCTGAAGTATGTACGATATACTAGATACAATACTACAGACAATAATATACCAATAACCATTCCTTCTTCGACCTCCAAGCTCATCTGCTTATTATACCTTATGTAAGATGCTTTTCTTAACAAAACCTATTAGAGATATAAATGAGCATATTCTCAAGCAATAACTGGCCACCAAGTTGTTCTTCTGCTAAACAAAGTCCTATAAATCTAACACAGTCAGGTGCTAAACCTTGCAGATTATCATGTGACCTTGTTATGGATGATGGTAATGTTTCTCAAGCAACTGTATCGATTTCTAACGAAGGTTTAGTATTAGAAAGTTCATCAGGACTTGGCTCATGTAAATTTAGAGGTGAGTCATATGTCTGCCAAGGATTAGCTGTAAATCACCCAAGCCATCATACAATTGAAGGTGTCCAGGCGGATGGCGAAGTGACAGCATTTTTTAGGAAACCGACTGGCGAGCTAATGTGTATGAGTTCATTATTTAGAATAAACAGTTCTCAAACGCCATCCTTTAATTTTTTTAAGCAGTTTGTTCCATATGCAGTAACAACTGGTGAAACAAAATTGACATTGCGCGAGTGGAGTATTTCACAGTTAGTTCCTCCCGAATCAAGCTATTATGTATACGATGGTTCTACACTGGTTCCCCCATGCACACCTTGTGAATGGATAGTATTCAAATCGATGATTAATATGGACCAAGGGGATTTTTCATATTTAGTGCGAAATGTAGAGGCAGGCTCTAGACCTGTGCAAGGTCTAGGAGAGCGTGAAGTATTCTTCAATGATATCAATAATATCCCTGGTGGACCTGTTCCACATGACAATAAATTTTATCTGAGATTACGTCCAACTGGAAATACCAAAGTAGGAGGTAAACTAGAAGTTAAAAAGGCAGACTTGAAAAATAATGTTGAGAAATCAGAAGCTGATAAAAAGCAAGAAGAAAATGGTTTACAAAAATGGTGGAATTCTATGTCAGATTGGCAGAAAGCTGCATTTGTAATTTCTATGATTTGCATAGTTCCTGCAATATATTATGGATGGTCAACTGCCAGTAAAACTCCAATTACGGGGGAGTATGGAAAAGTAGCCGCTCTAAAAGTTCGTAGTTGGATATCCTTGCTTTATAACTGGACAATAGGTCTAATATGGCCTTTAGTTCCAACTTGATTCCTCATTATCTATTAAGTTCTGAACATCAACATCTTCTGAATCAGAATCATTTGTCACCTTCTTTTTTGATTTTCGAGTTTTCTTTTTAACTTCAATCCATTCATCTTCTGGATTATCAACAAGTTCAGGAGCAGAAGTTGGTTCCTTTTCTTCCTCACGAGCAACATATGTCTGTCGAGGAACAATGCGCCGCAATGTAGCATATGTTACTTGCTCTTCTTTTCGTTTGTTTTCAAAATGTTCAGCCATTCTTGCTTCAACGCGTTCCCGAATCTGAGATTCAATTCGGAGTTGCTCCCATTGCGTAGATTTCTCCTTAGCCCCATTACGACCAAGCTGAGGAAAGTGATGGTCAGAACCTTCACTTACAGCCTTGATGCCTTCTTCAATAATTTCATTTTGCGTTTGTTCTTTTCGTTGATGGGGAGGGATATATGACATTCTATTAATTAGTATAGGTAAATTGTAATTAAATCGATTTTAAAAATGGAACTTAATATGTGTTTGCATAATTTATTTAAAACATGGTTATTGCAACAGTTGTATTAAATAATGGAACATTGAATGAAGTATCTATTCCTGCAAAAACGACTGATGTGTTGGAATGGATTCGTAAAAAGTATAAGCAACCAACTATCCAATTCCAAGGAAAGTTGCAGGACCCTATAAAAGATTTGTGTTGGCTAGCAATATTCGCCAAAGTTGCAGACGATGAAGATGAGCCAAATCAACACATGCTGCCTTCGCCTTTGGACGAAGAATCGTATTCGGGTCCAATCATCGTATTGGCAACAAATTCAGATTCCGATGAATACGATAAATCTGTTGCTTCGTATGTAAATTTGAGCACTGAAGATTACGAGACTTTGTATCACGAATGGTCTTTTAACGTATCTGATGATGAAGAGGAAGCAGAGGAGGAGGAAGAGGAAGAAGTTCCTGAGGAACCTGAAATTGTGGCAAGGCCTGTTGTGCAAGTAGTTGTAAGCAAAATTAAGACAAACGATGTATTTATTACTTGTCAAATTCGGGACAAGGTGATTCACAATTTTACTGAATACACTAACTCTGAACTAGCTAATTTGCTAGAAAAGCATATGTTAGAGCACATTGTTGAACAATGTAAAAACAACTCTATTGATATCGACTGGTCTAATCGTATTTTCTGGAATACCTATCGAAGCAAGGCTATTTCTGTATATGAGAACCTGAGAACTGATGGTTCTGTAAAAAATACAGAAAATTGGGGAGAGAAGTTAATGAAAGGCGAAATTGAGCCCAAAACTTTTGTAGAATTATCAGCCCAAGAACTCTGCCCAACTAAATGGAAGGCTGCACTGGACAGGATGGTTGAGTTAGAGACTCGATTGTATACGAAAAATACGAGTGCAGCGATTCACTTGTATTGCTCAGGCTGTAAGAAGAAATCTAAATGCGATTACTATCAGATGCAGACAAGGTCGGCAGACGAACCTATGACTACGTTTGTGACTTGCCTTGAGTGCGACCGGGAATGGAAGTTCTAGGCGTCGGAGGAACAGAATCTATTTGCGGCTTTACAGGAATCTCAACTGCTGCACTATCTAGCACTTTTACATTTACTCTAGATGTCGGGCTAAACGATTCAGAATGTTCAACATATACATGTATAGGGTCTAAACCATTTGTAATCTCAGGTTTAGAAACATTTTTCTGGTCATGGAAATTTCTATTGAATAAATCTATGATTGGTTCGGGAATTTGAGGGCTTGTTTCAGCCAGTCTTTCGAGTTGTTCGCGAATAATTTTAAGCATATCCCTTGCTTTCATTCTTTCTTTGCGAGGCAAACTTAGTTCGATAACAATGAACTTATGAATTTTTGCATAAGTCATTGCTGAAATCTTGTGGGCTTCAGAGCGTTTAGCGAATCCGAAGTAATTGGAGACTGTATTCATTATACCAACACTCAAACTGATTGCTCCGATGATTACGTTTGCTGCTTGAGAACCACCAAACAACGATTCAGATGCAATAGAACCTGTGCCGGCCAACGTAGACAAAACAATAACAGGAATTGCTATGTTTGTATCGTACTTGGATACCATTGTTTGGGATTTGGAATGAAGCCACGAATAGCATAAGGCGCGTTCCCCTTCTTGAGATAGAATTTCTTCTAATTGAGGGTTCCAGCTAATTTCATCTTCATCGGCTTTGTCCATTCCTTTGTTTTCTAGTAAAGTGAATAATGGTGTGGAACTTGGAGGATAACCCAATAGAACAGCGAGAATTAAAAATTTTCAAGTATGTTCGGAACATGTCGGGCGATATCGAGTTTGCTCATACCGTTTCCAGATTTGTTAACCTAAATGATTATTTGCATGGACAAAACTACAAGAGTCCGGAAGATTTACGTATAGATGTGTTATCCGAAGGTAGGCCTTTGTTTTCAAAAGCCGAATCGAACCAACTATTTCGAATGATTTCAAAGACTGGAGGAGCAACAGGTGATTTATTAGATGAGACTATTTCTGGTTGGTTGCAGTGGTTATATGAGTGGTCGCCTGGATTTATAAAGACTGGTACAGATATTGTAAGTCCCCTACTATTTATTGCTAAGACACTTGAAGCAGGTCCTTTTGGACCAATGTTGAGCATTGCTCTAGATTCTACAGCTGCTGCATTGCCAGCAACAGCAGAAGCGATAGAAAGCGTCGTCCCTAAAGTTATGGGATTTTTACCAATTCCAGAATCTGGACCAGTAGGAGAAATTATAGGATGGATGATAGCATCCGTATTTGTAATTCTTGCTATGTTGTTAAATATTTCCCGTCAACATTTTGGACAAGCATTTATTGTGTCATTTTTGATGATTCCTTTCTTCGGAACAACCCTATATAGCGGAGCTTTGGCTGCAGAAAAGTTGGCTGGAAAACTTTCGACTCGATTTTCAGAACAACGAGAGAAATTACTAGAAGTTGTCGAAAAATTACCAATAATAGGTCCTGAAGCTTCTAAGACTCTTGAAGCAAATCTTCCTAGAATTACCGATGTTATGCCTCCAACCATCGGCAAAGGGCTTTCAAGTCAAATACGTTCTAAAAGCAAATGGCGAACACAGAGGAGGTCAAGAATGTGATTCGCTCATGGGTTGCTTTGGATGACGAATCGAGACAGATTCAGGTTCGCCAGAAGGAGATTAGGGACAAGAAAGCAGAACTATCAGCAACAATTCTGGATTTCATGCGAAGTAATGAAGTAGACAATTTTAGTTTGGAAGGAAATGGACTCGGAACTATTTCAAGGACTGTACGAACCTCGCGCCCTCCATTGCGTCGCAACGTAATTCGAACTCAACTTCTTCTTCAGTTTTCTGACCAACCACAAAGGGTTGCTGAAGCTTTGCGTGCAATTGAAGGAATTCCTGAAGGGGATGATATGTCTGTTGGCGGAACACAACGCGAGTTGCTATCGAGACGCATTCCGCGGACTGCAACTGTAAACCTATCCTAAAAATGTTCCATCTTCTTGATATACAGGACAGTCTAATATGCAGCATACGTCGATTCTTCCATGGCGTAAGTACGAAGGGTCCAACTTATCAATTTCAGATTTGGGTGTATTGCTTGTGAAGATAAGTATAATATTCTTATAGAATCTTAGGTTGTCCATAAATTTAGACCATGATGGTTTATCATGTACTAGTGTTGGTGTTTCATTATTTAATTTTACTTCATTTGTATGAATTTTCTTAAGCATACTATCTATCTCATCAACTAGAATAACAATAGGAATATCATCATCTCTTAGCCAATCTTGAATTTTCGATACTGCACCAGACAAAGTATCACCGGGCTCGGTCGGGTTAAATGTATTACAAAAACCCCCAGATAGTTCTTTAGCAATCAAATATCCAACAGAACTTTTGCCACTACAGGGTGGTCCTTCAATAAATATACTACAATGCTTTTTTTTCCTAAAAATCTGAAGAGCATCTGAAACAATCTTTCCCTGACCTAAAATAGGCTCTAAGGTTGTCACGTTAAACAATACACGAGCATAATAAAAGTCTTTATAGGAACCATATCTAGAAAATACTGATATTTTAGAAGTTTCTTGTTTGGGTTCATCCATTATCTTAGGTTCATCTGATACCTTATGAGTATCAAATGATTCTTCTAAAGGTTGTATTAGATATTCAAAATAAGCATTTGTTGTTAAGAACTTAATCTTCACATCTCCATACGTATCGTAAGACATGTGTCCGACTAATTTAGGGCTCCAAAACCATCCGGACATAGTCTTTTTAAAACCCTTTGTCAATGCAGTATCCGTGCATGTACACTCTTTCTCTAACCGCTTGATTACAGGCTTAATCAGCTCTTTATCATTTGGAATTGTAAATCGATGTATATTATATTGCTTCAAAATCAACAATCCCAAATCTACAACAAACGACGAATAATAACTAATAAAACCAAAAATAATCATAAACGATGGAATTTCAAGCATTTTAATGTATTGAAGCTTACTCTAAGTAAATTAAACTTTTAGCTTTTTCAAGGCATCTTGTGCAGCCAATTGTTCTCCTTGCTTTTTTGTTGTTCCTATTCCAGTACCAATATGATTTCCCCTTCCATCAAGAGCTGCCATAGTATATCCATTCTCTGCTGAAAGCATAGTATAGGTTGGCGTATAATGAAATTTAATCTGACAAAATTTCTGCAATTGGTCTTTAAAGTTGGTATCGTTTAGTAAAATTCCAGGAATATCGATATAAGTCTCAATTAATGATACTACGAATGCATAAATTATCTGAAAATTATATCTGCAGTCAATCCACAAAGCACCAATAAAGGCTTCTAAAATATCGCCTAATTTTTTAACATTATAACGACCATTGCATGCATCCTCATTATGCTTTGAAATAACGTAAAATTGATTTAGTTTGATTTTTTTGGTTAGTTCTCCAAGCATAATATTGCATACAATCTCTTTACGCAAGTTAGTAAGAAATCCTTCTTGTTGTGTTGGGAATCTAATAGAAAGATATGTAGCAACAGAAGCTCCCAAAATAGAATCCCCAAGATGTTCGAGACGTTCGTATGATTCGGGAAATAAATCAATACAATCGTCTGGTTTTGCAGCTAATTGAGCAACATCTCCTATAGGTGTTGTATATTCAGTACGCCTGACATAAGACGAATGAACCATAGCAGTTTGGAAGATTTCTGTATTTCTAACAAGATGTTGACAATCATGTTTTTGTAGAATTGTATGTATATCCTTCTGGGTAAACATACAATTTTTAGAATTAAAAGGATTATATATGGGGACTTCCATTGCTTTTAGATATTTTATGGGAGTAACAAGAAAGTCCGTTTTCGAATGAAAAAGCAATTGCTTTTTACTCTTCAACTCCACGAACAGTTCGCTTAATTGCAAATGTGTCGCGTTTATGGCATTGCTTGACGCCGTCGCTGATGTGCCTAAAGCAGGCCTCAGCAGTGTGGTCGTTGGCAAAGAATGTCTTCAGAAGTTGAAGAAGTCTGTATTGTGATAGACTCCAAGGAACATTTCGGGTTCCGGGCCTTTCAATCTTAATCTTTGACCCATCGGTGCTGACGGCCAACTCATTTACCGAAGCAAATTGTGGCAGCTTCATCAGCTCAATGATTCGGTCTTCAGCGGCACTACGCTCATCGCGCTTGGAATATACTTGTGAATTGAGTTCACGAAGCTGATTGTCAGCTTCTGCGTAGTCCCTTACGCATTCGCGAAGATTAGCGATATCTTCTGGGGTAGGTTGTGCCATTTTTAGTATAAAAAAGGAGGAACTCTCCAAATCCGTTTTTACTCGTTAGGGTCAGGAATACATCCCCCATAATGAGCCATTTGGTTCAGCTGTTCTTCTTCGCAGCCACGGCAGGTTTTTGGCCGTTTATGAGGATTTTGTTGTTTGTTCAATTCCTTCATGGCGGCTGTTAAACGTGTAACAGTCTCCTCCATGCCAGCAAGCTGCTGGCTTAGCAATGCAGACAACCGGAATAGTTCGTCCATGCTTTGAAAGTCAAAACATATATAAAAAAAATCCATTTTAACCAAAAATACTTGGTAAATACTTTTGGTTTGTAAACGCCCCTCCCACGCGTGTTACAGTGATAGTCAAACTATCTCCTTTTTTCAATGTCTGCCGACATAACAGACTGTTAATCTGTTTTTCCCTTCCCCAAGCCGTGTACGCTTGTGAATATGTCATGGCTTTTGCCATGTCCACGAATAATATAATAATGCTTCTGAGCTTCAGAGACATTTAAGTCTATTTCACTATACTATTCTTTCCTTCTTTTAGATTTGCTGTCTAAAAGGTCTGTGCCTCATTCTGCACAAAACTGTAATGACCTATGTCATCTCCATATCAGAGTCGGTTGCCACCACTTAACAGGTGGCAGCTTCGTGTCTGCTCGAGCTCCCTTATAAACATTATCGCTTTTTCAAACTTCTATACAACCTTTCTTTGTGTGGCTACCAACCAATCACAACGAACCTTTATGAAATATTTCCATCCAAACAGCACTATATGACTATTAGAGAACTAATAACTCTTTTCCTGTAATTTTAGAATCCGTTTTAATACAAATGTTTGGTGATGAAGAAATCAGACATCTCAGAAAAGTCTACAATTCCGAACACCCTAAAGAACAACCCATACCCGATGGGACACCTGCACAAATCTGGAATTCATTGTCACAACGTTTTCATTCTAAATGTAAATCGGGGACAACTGAATGTATTATAGCACACATGCTTAGTCGTCCCAAGGCTCCAGATGCTTGGACAGTAAACCCAACTGAATGGCTTTCCTCGGTTGACATCGAACAGGTTGAAAAGCAATTCGAAAAGTTATTTGAAAGATATAAGTTTTTGGGATGTATTCCGATTGACTTTGACTTGAAATCGCCTACTGGCAAATGCTTAGTGGATGCATTGTGTTCCACAAGACTCAAGGATTTATATCGCAAAGGAAAGACACAAATTGGAATTATATTTAATACGGACGTGAGCACAGGACCTGGAGAGCATTGGATGGCTTTATTTTGTGATATTCGCCCAGAACTAGAACAACCTCGTGTAACATTCTTTGATTCGTATTCTAGCAAACCAGAAAAAGAAATACAACATCTAATGAAACGTTGGGCAGAGGAATGGGATTCTACAGGTGTTCATGATAAACCTATGCTGACAACATATAACGAGACAAGACACCAATACAAAGATTCAGAGTGTGGTGTATATTCGTTATACTTTCATTATGCCTGCTTGAATGAAATCACAATGGATAATAAGATTCCAGACGATGTAATAAACGTATTTCGTAGACTACTTTTTAGCGAGAGTAAATAATAAGATGGAGCAACCAATTAGTTGGCTAGAGCAACACAAGTATACAATTTTAACCGTTATGGCAATTATTGTTGCTTTGTTCTTCATAATTGCTCCACTATGGTCTGCTTTGAGAGGTAACCCAGCAACTGTAGCAGCATTAGCAAACACTACATTTGCAACATACCCTAAAGTAACTGCACTCACTCCTTTGGGGTGTCCGACAAGCGATAATACTAAACTATGCGATTACTACATTGCCTCGTCGGCTTACTCTGTTTTCCCAGGCTCACAAGTTTACGATTTTATATCCGATAGTGTTCTTACGCTGGCAATTAAAGCAGGGGCTAGATTGATTGAATTAGATATTTATGCCGGAGATAACGATAAACCTGTTGTTGGTCTAAAGAATGAAACACTTGGTTATGACTATGCTAAAAATTCCGTAGACTTCGAATCATGCTGTAGAGCTATATCAAATTCTGCCTTTAATAAAGTTGATACGCCTCTTTCAAGTGACCCCTTTATTCTCAGTTTGGTGTTCCATACCGATAAACGCAACGTAATGGATGCAACTGCTCAAATCTTAAAGGATACTTGTGCTCGCTATTTACTTCATTCAGAATATGCCTTCAAAGGCCAAGGTTCAAAAAATATAGCCCAAGAACCAATATGTAATTTTGCAGGGAAGTTGATTATCGTGTCTGGTGGGTCTATTTCGGGCACTAACATAGAAGAACTTGTAAATCTATCTTGGAATTCATCCAACTTGCGTAGATTAACTTATATGCAAGCCTCGCAACCTTACGACCACGATGAACTCATTAATTCGAATCGCACAAATATCACGATGGTTATTCCCAACCCGACACCCGACCTAAAAAACAATAATCCGACCATATTATTCTCATATGGTTGCCAATGGAACCTGATGAATTATGGGTCATTAGATTCTATGATGGAACTATACGTTGGTGAGTTCCAGCAAGGAAGTGTTATCTTGAAACCCAAAGAGTTGCGTTATAAGCCCGTAGAAGCAAAAACTCCTGTCTTGCCCGACCCTGCTACCCATTCATTTCAGCCCATGGCTCATACTTCGCCTATCTATGACTCTAATCCAAAAACAGGTGATAAGTCGATAGTAATTTAATATCTGTTCGTTTAAATAAAATGCCGAACAAGTGGTTAGCTCACGTGAAGAAGACGATGAAACAGATGAAGAGCAAGGGCACTTACGAAAAGGGTAAGGGTCTGAAGCAGGTAATAATGGCTGCCAAGAAAACTTGGAGTAAGGTCAAGAAGGGTGGTGCAGATGACGATGGACTTAAAGACGTTTCGCTCGGAGATTCTGGAAAGGCTGATTCACCCATCAAACAGATGGGAACAACGGTAACAGATTCCAAGGGCGAAGAGGCGTCAGTTCTGGGTGGTAGTCGCAAAACACGTCGCCGTCGTCGCCACAGCCGTCGTCGTTAGAAAAAATGAGTATAACTAACATATAAAGACAAATGGGTGGCGGATTACTTCAATTAGTTGCCTATGGTGCTCAGGATGCATACATTTCTGGTAATCCGCAGATTACATTTTGGAAGGGACTTTTCAAACGCCATACAAACTTTGCTATGGAACCTTTCCGCATTAACTTTTCTGGGCAGATTCAGTGGGGTACCAAACAGACTGCTCTGGTAGGTCGCCACGCCGACCTGCTTTACTCAACGTATGTTGAAGTTGTTCTTCCCAGACAGACTTCTGGTCCAAATCCTGTTGATTACTACTGGAATAATCCTATTGCACTTCTAGGATACAACTTAATCGACCATGTTGAGTTAGATATCGGGGGTCAGATTATCGATCGCATGTATTCTGAATTTATGGTAATTTGGTCTCAGCTCACTATGAGTTCTAATGATTATTCTAAGCTCTCAAGCATGTTAAATGCGGGTTCAGGCGGCGACCCTGCAATCCTAACTAATAGCCCAGGATGTGGCGCAGACGGTCGTCAATTTAAGGTGAACGTTATATATATTCCTCTACCGTTCTTCTTTACTCGCAACCCAGGAGCTGCTCTTCCTCTTATTGCTCTTCAGTATCATGAGGTAAAGATTAATGTTCTGTGGAGCGACCCTCAGACTATCGCTGGTAACTTTACAAGCACTACTGTAGGTGGTGCTCCGCCTATTCAGCAACTTCCTCAGGCGATTCAGGCTGCTCTCTACATCGATTACATTTACCTAGACACTGAAGAGCGTCGTCGTATGGCACAAGCATCGCACGAGTATCTGATTGAGCAGACTCAGTTTAACGAAGATAAAGGTATTCGGGGAGCCAACAACCGTATTGACCTCACCTTTAATCACCCCGTAAAGGAACTCATTTGGGTTGTTCAGCCGGCTTATTATACCGACTGTCGCATTGCGGCCGCAAATAACGAAACTCGTCTGCATCCTTATACGTATGATGTCGACCCTGTATTCGAACAGTGTCTGCAGATTAATGGGCAGGATAGAATGGACCGTCGTTATGGAGATTATTTTAATAAGGTGCAGTCTTTCCAGCACCATACTGGATTTCTCCCCCCAAATACTTCGAGAGGTGTTTATACGTATTCATTTGCTTTAAGACCTGAAGAGCACCAGCCCAGTGGCACATGTAACTTCTCACGCATTGATACGGCCACAATTGTGATGAATATGGCAGGTGGTGCTTCATTCGCCCCATCAGCAAATGACTTAGGCGATTGGAACGTGCGCGTATATGCAATCAACTACAATGTTCTTCGTGTGATGTCTGGCATGGGCGGTCTGGCATACAGCAACTAATTTGTTTGATTTTTTCTAAATACAAAATCCCATCCATAAGCTCTTCTTGAGCATGCTGAATCCATTGTAAAAACGTTAGGTCATTCCGGTCTAATGTTTTTCCATACTTAATTTGTCCAATCTCTGCTCGTTTCTGGAAAGCAGAGATTACACTTGATACTACTGAATCATACTGAGTGTCCATTTGAAATATCTAACCAAATAACATATAAACCAGTTATGGATATTAATTCATATTATGCATATGGATGGGCTTTAATAGGTTTGGGAATGTGGTTAAGCAGAGGCAGAGGCAGACAATTTCTAGGAGAATTATCTTCCCATGTTGGATTTGCGTTAATAGTAGTTGCAAGTATTGCAGATAGAAGTATGAGTTCGAAGGATATTTATATTAAGATACTATCTACTTTCTTACTTCTAGTTATTTTATACCATGTAATGAGATACGAGCATCCACCTTGGTGGCGTGATTATGGAGGACAAGGGCTTGAATTTATCGTTGGTATAATAATAACAAGTCTCAACATTGACTTAACTTAGTTACCAACTCATCAAGATATCATCCATTCTACACTGTCCATCTTTGTCATCTTTCTTAGTTTGTTGGTCTACCAATGCATTTGCATGGGCCAATTCAGAATCGAACAAATCATGTTCTTCGTGTCCTTCGGGCATGCGAGATTCGTCAATAAGAATATCAACAAATCCAGTGCCACAAGGAGGTTTCTGACCAAACATAATGTTTGCTGAGACACCCCTCATAGAGTCAAACTCACCAGACACTGCTGCATCAAATAGAACCTTAGAAGTCATTTCAAATGATGACTTCGCAAGAACACCATTCTCTAACTTGTTCATACCGAAGCGGTCTATTGCAATTAGGTAACCGTGGTAAGTCATAGCATCGACCAACAAGCAAGGGTGCCGATAATTTACAGAGTCTGCTCCAAATACATCCATCATTTCTTCATAAAGAGCCATGCGTGCTGCTTCAATTCCGAACACGTCCAGAATCTCGTGGATATCATTTGAGAAACTCCGCGTTGGGTCAACGTTAGGGAATACAAACAAGTCAAGCAAGTTAGTTCCTTCCGAGTCAAGAACCCATTGATTATTCTGAACATATCCAGCAACACGTTCGTCGAATACAATCTCATCTTTCTTTTCGCGAGGGAATACACGCCCAATTCCGTCAATGCCAGTTAGTGTCGTATCAAGTAACTTGTCTTCGATGAAGCGAAGAGACAAGGCATTCTTTACGACATCAGTTCCAAACGTAATACGCATAACAAGTTTGTCACTTGTATTGGTATCAGGGTGGATACAGTCAAATACTCGGAGAACCTTGTTGCTTTCAATCTTCATTCGGATTTTTGTCATATCCAGAATGTTTCGCAGAAGCATCTGAGTTGGGTCAAGTTCTAGACGAATAATCCATGGAGATGCACAATTCTGTCCGTGACTCAAGCTAAACTTCTCATATGATAACAGAATCTCGCGGTCTTCTTGAACAAGAGTGTTTGAAGACATAGGATTGGGGTCATAATAGATACGAACAGACTTAGTAATGTCACGAAGGGTTGTTTTCTGAATCTCCTTCATACTCGAGATAGCACCTTGATGGTCAGACATGTTTGGCATTAGATAGATGATATTTGAAGGATTTTTGGGATTCTGAGAAACGCTGAGAAGTTCTTGGATACGAGGAACACCTTGCGTTGCATTGGCTTTTGCTGTTCCTGCTTGGTGGAAAGTGTTCAGTGTGAGCTGAGTCGTAGGCTCACCAATAGATTGAGCAGCAAGAGGACCAACCATTTCACCTGGATGTACAAGCGCCTTCTTGTATTTGAATTTGATATCGCGAATTAGTTCGTCAAACAACGCAACCGTAAATCTATTCACAATAATCGACTTCTTAGGAGCAAGATTGTATCGAAGCAAGCAATGGAATAGATAGTTATCTGCCATATAGGGTGTCTTACATAGCCTATCAAGTTCATCGACCACATAGTTAGGCGTCAAGTCGGTCTTTACAAGGTAGGGGTTGCGGTACTTATCTACAAGGCGCTGAAGATGCACAGGTGCCCGAACTTCTGATTTCTTTATAAACTTTAAGACACGCTTGACAAACATTTCGCGGTCATTTAAAATTTGGTCAACCATATCATCTACAGAATCAGACGTGTCAGGAGAAACAGCCTTAAAGTCTTCCTTTGTGGCGGCAAACATAGAATAGACTTGTTCCATAGTCAGTAAGCCCAGTTCACACTCTTGCTTTTCAATCCCAGTTGCATCAATACCATCCTCACCATAAAGGAACTGAACAATTGAACCATTGATGTCACGGACAGTGCTATCCTGTTCTACATGAATGTCTTCCATCAGCTTCACAAGTCGACGCTGAATATAGCCAGTGTCTGAAGTCTTCACTGCAGTATCAATCAAACCCTCGCGGCCACCCATGGCGTGAAAGAAGAACTCAGCAGGACGAATACCAGAAATGAATGAGTTCTCAACAAACCCACGAGATTCTAGGCCATCATCGTATTTAGGAAAATGGGGAAGTGTGCGGCTATCCATAGTATACTTGATACGTTTACCATCAACGTTCTGTTGACCAAGTGTGGCAATCATTTGCATTAGATTTGGGTCAGCTGCTCCTTTAGAACCAGCACCCTTATCTGACATGATAATCATGCGATTTGTGGGTGGAAGATTGTCTACAATAACTGTATTTACTTTGCTGTTCATCTCGCCAATTGCTGCTTTGATGTTGTTCTCAAGTTCTTCACCATCTGCACGACCACTCAAATTCAGGAAGCGACCAGCATGAACGCTTGATAGAACATCTCCTATCTTGCGTTTGCCGTCCACCAATGCTGCATTAATTGCCTCATATACGGCTATGGTGGTAATCAAGTCTGAAGGACCCGTAGAGAACCCAGCAAGCATATTATATTTGGTCACAATGTTCTGAAGCGAGTTGATGAAATCGCCGCAACGTTCAGGTCCAAACTCATTATAGATTGTATGAACAATGCCTTTGGATGCTCCTTTGAGAGAACGGTCATTCAGAACACCCTTTACAATTTTGCCATTCTCGATTTGAACACTGCCATTAGAGTTCATCAAAGGAAGAGAATGCGATACAACATCAACGCCAGACATAGGCAAGTCCATACGCTTAAATCCAGAAATCGAACGCTTGGTTCGAGCCAAGATGTTCATAGCAATATGTTCTGGAATTGTAACATCATTTTGAGAGATTCGGTAAGCACCAGTGAGAGTATCTTGAAATACTGAGATAATGGGTTGGCAAGTACGAGGTGATACAATTTGCCGAAGCAATGTGGCAATGACTCTTAGTTCAGTTGCCGCTGCAATGCTTTGAGGAACGTGCATGTTCATTTCATCACCATCGAAATCGGCATTGTATGGCTTAGTTGCTGATACGTTGAGGCGAAAGGTTGAGTATGGTAGAACACGAACTCTGTGACACATCATAGAAGCCTTGTGAAGGGATGGTTGGCGATTGAATAGCACAACATCCCCATCGACAAGATGACGATGAACAATATCGCCTTCTTCGATATCAATATCACGGTTAACAAATCCAAGTCTGAATGCTTTGCCTTCGTCCTTTTTGAAGACATTCTTGGCACCAGGATACTTATCAGGGCCATTCTTAATGGCTGCCATCAGCCTATCACGGTTATAAGAAGTAACAATTTCAGGGAATGTAAGATTGGATGCAATCTCTTCGGGCACACCAAGTTCGTCAACGTCAATATTGGGGTCAGGAGTAATGACCGAACGAGCAGAGAAGTCTACGCGCTTACCCATCAGATTGCCACGCACACGTCCAGTCTTTGCGCCCAAACGGGACTTCAGCGTCTTGCGAGGCCGTCCTGACCTGTCTGCGCTTTGCGATAGGCCTTTGATGTCATTGTCCACGTAGGTAGCAACTTCAAATTGTAGAAGTTCGGTAAGTTTATCAATCATGTCACCATTTTCACCTTTATCAATTTTCTCGCGAAGCTTATTGTTTTGGCGAACAATATCAATAAGTTTATGGGTTAGGTCATCTTCCATGCGTTGATTATCATCCATGACGACTGAAGGGCGAACTGTTAGGGGAGGAACAGCAAGGACAGTGCAAACCATCCAATCGGGACGGGAGAATTTGGGATTAAATCCAATCATGGTTACATGTTCATCGGTGATACGTTGGAAGCAACGAAGAACAATTTCTGGTTGAAGAGGAAATGGTTCTGCTTCTTCGTCATATGTATGTGCTTGTAAAGACGCTACTGAGTTTTCGATTTTAGATATTTTAGCAATAGTTCGAGCCCCACAATGAGCACATGCTCGTGACTCCTTTAGGGAATGAGTCTTGTAGTGCTTGGTTTCCTCGCGAATCAAATCGAATCGCTCAACGCCTTTGGCAAGCATAGAAATACGTTCGAGTTCTTCGTCGGGTAGATATGGGTTAGAGCATGCCAAGCATACGACTACTAGAAGTTTCTGAACAACTTCAATGAATTGATACAGATATACAGGACGAGCCAAACGAATATGGCCAAAATGTCCAGGACAAAGCAAGTTTGTCTGCTTGCATGTTGGGCAAACCTTCCCGTGGTCTGTTACTCCAAATCGGGTATCAAATACACCGTTGGGAATTGCTAGGCCGCTTTGGTATGTCTTATCGGTTTTTACTTCAACAACGCTGCGTGATGTGATATCAGCAGGGTTGGCGATTCCAAATTGAACTCCGATGATAGTATCACCCATTCTTTATATAATTACTATAGTCTTTAGATGGATTCGTTTTTCTTGTCAGAATAGACAACGTTTTTCTGGATTATACGCTGGTAATCATCTTGACAGGAGCGAATAGATAGGGTAGAATCTTGAAGTGGTATAGAGAAACCACAAAGCCTAGATTTACACCTACTAGAGCAAGCCAATGCAGCGTGCTTATTTCACCAAATGATTTAGGAGTTGACAGGCCTAGCAGGCCCTGTAGGCTGCTCACAACCATTAGACATACACCCTGGTATAGCATAAAATATACTACGAGAAGCGGGAAACCGACATACATGTAATATAGATATCTCCAAAGGAAATTTGTATCAGTAGTAGCGTGTTTAGACGCAAGCATCTCCATTACGAATCCACCCTTAGCCATTTTATATTAACATTTATAGTTTTTTCTGAGTTTGAGGGTGAGTTCGAAAAATTCATCATTTTGGATTAAATCTCGAACTGACTCTTCAGGAAACGGAATATCTTCCAAAAGTTTGTCATAATCAGACCCGATGCGTTGTTCGAACTTTCTCATATCCTTAATCTTGCGTGTACACATGGCATGAAATACTGCCTTAGCCATTTCTTGAAATTGTTTAGGGTTCTCTTGGTCTGCTTCTAAGGTTCGGACTAAAACATTCCACTCCTCCATTTGATTAATATCGGGACTTGAAATAATGGATAGTGAACTTGTTATTGCATGTCATTGCGAAGTTCATCGAAAATTATACTTCTACAATCCAGATGGTTCAAGCAGACCACTTGATGGCGAAACATATGTTGATCCACGAGCATGTCCTGATAAGACTTGGGATAAGATACCATCAAATTCTAAGCAAATTATTTGGGGGCAACATTGTCCGATAAAGACAGAGTTTACGAGAAATGAACATTGGAAATTGAAGCAGATATTAGAAGAATGCTATAGAGTTTTAAAAATAGGTGGTTGCGTTATCTTTCCTGCTGGAATGAGCGAATTTGAACTAGAAGATATCAAGCATAGACCAGAGTTTGAAGGATTTAAACTTGAGATTAGGCCAAATGATGGTCTACCAGTAAACATTTTTCATAAACCAGACGGTAAACCAAAAAAGGAGATTAAGTTGCTAATTATTTATACTAAGATAGTAAAGGGAGGAGGAAAAATGCGTCTAAAAACTATTCGCCGTTCTCACAAGCCTGAAAAGAAATGGGATGCTTTGTTTGAGACAGATAAAGGGAAGGAAAAGGTTGTTTCCTTTGGCGCTGCAGGAATGTCAGACTATACAAAGCACAAAGACAAGACGCGTAGAGCTCGTTATCTCAAGCGTCACGGGAATATGGGAGAATCATGGAATAAGCCTGATACTCCTGGTGCTTTATCCAGATGGGTACTTTGGAATAAGCCGAGTTTCAAAGCAAGTGTAGCCGACTTCAAGAAGCGATTCAAGTTGTAAAACGGATTTGATAAACCTAGATTTATGGATATAAACCATGTCGCATGACCCTGACTTTGACATTCAGCTGGACCCGCTAAATGTGGCGTTCTTCGAATCAGATGTATCTGATGTGTCGAGTATTGCAGAAAGCATCGACTACCGGTTAAACGAGCCAGACCCCGCGAAACTCGCGATGATTGAGTCTGCTCGTGCATTGCTTGCAGATGCCGAACAGAAATTGACGAGATACCAGGCGAAAATAACCTGTGGCGTGGGCAAAAAAGAGGGCGTAGGTAGCAGACAGCGGAAACTTGTCCGGCTAACCCGCGAAGTCCAAAAGGCCGAAATCTGGCTTAACACGCTTATCAACTCGTAAAACGGATTGTATATGCTGTATTTTTAGTCTAAAAGCAAATGAGTTCGATTCGTATTCGTATTATTTGGCGTTCTGACATAGGTGGTTCTGGTCATGGCGAGTACATGACTTATGAAGAGTTCAAGCAGCTTGTTGGCAAGACTCCCCCAGAATTGGTTGAGGAGTTGAATGACAGACATCCTAGAATTTACCATTGGATTGAGCCAGAACCTTATATTGCTTTATAATCTGCTTAGAGCGGACAAATTTTTATCTACAAGTTCTGACCATGTTAGGGTATATTCTGAATCTCTGTAAAGTTTCATGATATGGTTCCATGAATGAATATAGCACATTGCAGTTGTCCCCATAACTATTGGTAATACCCAATTCATTTATAATTGAAAACATTTAAAGAGCGAAACAAATACGCAGATTGTATTCTTTCTGATATTAAAATGGATTTATAGATGAATACGGATAGCTAATTAAAACATGATTACGCGAGAGATTCGCAAAATCTTAAACCCGTATTTAGTTTGGGAGTCTCGCGTTAATCTAAATGCAGCATTACCAAAATCCTGTCGCGTTTATACGAAAATGTCATGGAAGAAATGTATCGCGCATGAACTTTACTACTTAAAGACGATATACCTGGCTAAGAGCCAACGGTTTCATGACGCAGTAGGAGCCACACAAAAGTGCGAGCGTGTTTTCGAACTATTTAGTTCGTATAACGACCCGCGCATGTTGTTCCTCATGACGTGCTATCCCAATTACAAAAACATAAACATTGACCGCCTTCTATATTTTGCAGACAAAAAACACTTACTTTCTTCTTCGGTTGACCCGAAGTTGGTACACCGCCTTGTTGTGCTATGCCAGCGCATGGTGCTAAAGGTGATGACAATGAAAATCATTAAGTTGCCTACAAACATGATTCACGGCTTCATCCAAATCGTTTAAAACGGAATTGGATGAAATATTTTTAAATTTATTTAAGCAATGGAACCCAAAACTCGTAGAGAAACTAAAAAAGACCAGAAAGAGAAGGCCGATGGCAAAGATGGAAAATATACACAAAAACATATTCGGTTGGCTGAGAATCGTCGGTTAGAACAAGTTCTTCAAGGGAAGAAGTCAAAGAAGCCTTGAATGTGTTAAGCGATATGTTCTTTTCCTATCGCGGTTCTTGGTATAACCAGTCCCAACCTTTTTACATGTTTTTCCTTTGTATGTCTTTTTAATGCAGCCCGATTTATAGTATGCTAATTGTTGGGCTACAGATTGTAGTGATTTTTGCTGTTTCATTTTAGAGAACATGGAATGGACATCGGTGACATATGTTGATTTTGAGTGAAAATCAGGGATACGTATATGCCTGCGAAACTCTTCGAAGGGGAACGAGCCTTTTAGCAATACCCAAAATGCTTCGTGGTCTTTTACTTTTTGTTCTTCTGGATTGAAGTTGTAAGCGATACTGTATAGAAAATCTCGTCCAGGTATTTCTTTCGGAGGTGATGCCAATAAGTCTTGATAATAATTCTGGATTTGTTCGAATGGCGGAGCAGGTACTGGGAGAAGGCATTTGGGGTCTTGTGCATGTTGCCTAATAAGTTTATTATTGACTTTGTTATGAAAATTATACAGCCACTTCTGAAGATTTCCACGGGGTTTGCTCTGTTTCCGGAATTCTTGCGCAGATGCTCGGCAATATTTACAAGGCAAAATAAAAGGCATAATATCTAAGGTTCCTTTAGCAAATAGTCCGCCTTTTTGGGCTATTAAATGCAATAATTGCCAACCAGATGGTCCCCAAAAAGAGACATCCATTATTCTTTTGTGTCAAATTAATTAAATGGCCTGTGTTGAAAACCAAGTCCTTATATTTGCTTTGGCGATTCACGCTGGTCTGGTATTAACCAAGTTTTTTGAGGCCTTAGCCCGTGACCTTGTTCTTCCTTTGTTTGCGCCTGTGTCTTCGGCTGAGGGTGGAATTTCTAAATGGATTATACAGGTAGGAGCTGCCAAGTTCAACGTTGGTGATGTAATTGTTCAGACCATTAATATGTTTGTTGCCTTTATGGTTGTATACCTAACTCTTCCTTATTTGAAAGAATATGTTCCTATCGCTGGTCGTCGTTAATTATCTTTTCGTTAAAGTAAATGGTTCGTCATCATAAAAAAACGAAGAAGCATTCTAGAAGTCGGCGTATGCGAGGAGGTGTTTGGTACGACCCTCGCACTTGGGGCAAGCCTGCCGCGCCTTCTACTCCTGCGGGACTTGAACTTCCTCCTGTTGTTGAAAAAGCTGCATCTGATGTATCTTCTGGAGTGACAGATGCAACCAAGACTGTGGCTGAAGGCGTTGGTGTTCCGTCTCCCTCTACGCAGGCTGCTGCTGTAGGAGCCCCTGCTGGTTCAGCTGGTGTATTGGGCTCAGATGCAAGCATAGGCGGTCGCCGTAGACGTCGTACCCGTAAACATCGCAAATCCCGCAAGCATTAATCCACCATTCTGAAATTAGTCCAACCACCAGCCGGATACTTACCAAACTTCTCTGTGACTCGCTTGACCAAGTCAGACACAGATAAAGTCAAGTTCTCATTCTGAATCTTCCATTGCTTGAAAACAGATTGGAGTTGCGTCTTGAGAACAGGTGCAACTTCATCGCCTGCCTTAAATTCTTCAGTCTTCTCCGAGAGGAACTTAGCAATACCATCTGTATCATTCCGGTACTCGGACGTATACTCCAGAACCTTAGTAGGCGTAGGAAGTTTGTTGAATCCATTGCCTTCCTTTAGGGTTGCAACCAAGAAGTTCAGGAATGGCTGAGCCCACTCACGCGAGGTTACAGAGTGTTGAATACTTTCATCAATCGGATAATGATGAGGTTCGCAAGGCTTATCAACAAATTTGGAAGTATAGTTCACAACTACTAAGCGACGCCAAGTGCCGCCATCTGTCGTATTAATTTCAGGTTTCTCATTACATGCCAAATGAAACTTTGCTTGAACTTCGAACTCGCAACCAGACTTGAATAGGTCACGGGCATACATCTTCTCGCAAGATGTAATTTCTTTCATTAGTCCAGTATTCAAGGCAATCTTCTCGTCTGGTTCCTGCATAGTTACAAAACGCCTACCCTTGAGTCGGATTACCTCAGGAGCTGCTGCACCAGACTTACCACGCTTTTGTGTAAACAAGGAAATCGGGACAACTGCAGCATAATCGCCAAGAGCTTTAGTAACCAAGTTCATCAACATAGATTTGCCGTTAGAACCTGAACCAGTAAGAATATGGAACTTCTGAGCCTTGTTTCCGCCAAGCAAGCATGTTGCCAAGTGACGCATAAAGTATAGACGAACTTCATGGTCAGGGAGAACTTGATTGATAAATGATTGAATAGCCGGCCATTCAGAATAATCGTGATAAGTCTTTTCTGGTTCAAAATCAATTTCTGTGCTAAACGAAATGTAATCTTCTGGCAACCCATTCCGGAACTCGAATGTTGCCAAATTCAGAACGCCATTATTAAATGCAATAAGTTCTTTGTTTGAATCAACTTTCTTGGTGAATTGTTCGTCGAAGAATAGTTCGCGACATTCTTTCATTACGTTGTTTTTGAATGTTGTTGTCTTGAGTTTGGTATACATCTTTAGGAATCCCATGCGTTGGGCATCGCGCTGGCAGTATTCGCATACTCCACAATCTCCCTTGCCTTCCGTTGTACACTCTTTGCCTTCCAGTTCAATACCAAGGCGGTTGGCACGCTTAAAGAATTCCTGAGCAATTTCTTTGGAAAGGCGAAGCTGCAAATCAATACCACAATCAGTCTCTGACCAAATGTGACCCGACCAACGATACCAGACATTCTTTCCAAAATCGGAACATTTGTAGGCGTCGCGGAACTTGGCATAAATCAGAGAGGCAACATCGTGCTCGGTGCCAGAACAAGCAGCAACAATAAGGCGTTCTACATTTTTGGATTCGATATCTAGATAGCCTTCTACGTTGTCAGTACGAGACCAATAAAGCAAGGATGGTTTGCTTAGACGGTCTCCATCATTGCGGAAAGTCATCGAATTCCACTTCTGAATGCAGTCGGCTTCATTAAATTTGTCTTCATTCTGAGCGCTAAAGTCAAGGAAGACATCAAGCAGGTCGGGATGAATGTTGTGTAGACATAGACCGACTTGTAGCCAATCGCTATATCCGATTGCTCGTTCAAGTTTTAGATTCATAATGTGGTCTTTTAGGTATGTCTTTTCCTCTGCTTCAAGGGGCCGCACAATGCGTCCAGAAGGTGATGAACCACGAGAGCTGGGCTTATCACTGCGAGCTGCTGGACGACCGCGCGCAGGAGTTACTGCACGCCCCCCTGAGATGCGAGGTTCTTGGGAGATTCCTGAGTAAGTTGCCTTACCTTTCTCAGTCATAGGCGTTTCATCTTCTTCATTGCGTCGGACAGAAAGGCGCTTCACTAAGGATGACGTCAATTCTGGAATTGTTGTGTTGATAGAAACGTTTCCCCCTTCGTAGTTTACGATATATTTAGTTTCGTATGGGCGAGAGTTTTCATCGCCTTTGCGTGAACCATAAAGCATCCAATTTACGGAACGCTTGACAACAGCCTCATCGTATACCTTGTCCCAAGGTTCATTGAGAGGAAGGTTAGGGAAGTATGATGCAACAGTTTTGAGTAGATTCCGGCGAACGGATTGTTCAACCATAGATGTTGTAGCAATCTCAGGAACAACGATATGAATTCCAGATTTGCTGCGATTGCCTTTTACATCGAGTGTAGGCTTGCGCTTCTCCATAACGAATAGTTCAACTTTGGATGGAAGCTGAATATATTCGGATATGGCATCCATATATGCTTTGCAGAAGTTGGTAACTTGCTCACGAGTATGTTGGTGAGATATAATATCTGGCTTATAAATGAAATCGAAATCTACACGTAGAGAACCAATTTGGGTGTTCTTCTCTACGAGGTGCACATGGTCACCATCAAGGATTGACTCAGTATATAGGTCATAAAACCGAGGAAGGTCCTCGTCTTTGATGAAATATTTTCCGCCTTTTAATCCGGTATGGGTAAATACGCTATCGGATTTGTTGGCGGCCAGAAAATCACGTAGACTCATTCTTTCAGTCATCGTGTATTTGAGGTCGAGACAATTAGTTTGGAGAGTGTCCGTTTTTAACGCAATAAAAATGGATTTGAAAATATTAAGAATGGTAACGTGCACGCTATGGCCGACGCTGTGTCTTTAGAGGCACAAGTTGCTGCTTTAATTGCTGAGAACCAGGATTTAAAAAACCACCTGAATGCCTATTACGGCGCCAACTATGCGTTGGGGTATCGTAATATACAACTTGAGCGGCTTGCGGTTACTGCTTCTGCTGTAGCCTCTGAGTGTGCCTTCCTCCATAAGAAGGTTGTTGAGCTCGAGAACATGCTTGCTGCTGCGGCATCAAGCAACGAACGCTTACGGCGAATATTGACTTCTTACTTGCGTAAGTTGTCAATAAAAGTATAAAAACGGAATTGTTTGCAATGACGTTTTTTTCTGCAAAAAATGGAACACTATCGCACCAACACTGTAAAAGTATTTGATATCCTTCGCGACCTTGAAGGCGATGCTCCTCGACTGACTACCAATCCTGAGTGGCAGCGAGGCGATGTATGGACTCCGGCACTTCGTGTGAATTTCATTGATACTGTTTTGAAGAACATGCCTGTTCCTCAAATTACACTATGGAAGCGTTCACATGGGCGTTCTACAGTTGTAGTAGATGGAAGGCAGCGTATTACAACATTACAGTTATATCGTAATGGAAAGATTCCGGTAGGCAAAAGTACTATCAAGAAATATAGTGAACTATCTGAAGATGAACAGACTCGTTTCAACGATACTCCTATACTTGTTCTTGAATTTCCTCAGGCAGCAGACGAAGAAGACATCTGCGACTACTTTGAGCGAATCAATGCAGGAGGAAAGTCGCTATCTCACGGTGAGCTGATGAATAACCGTATTGCAACTTCTACAATCATCCAAGAAGTCAACAAGCTTTTCTTCCAAGAAGACTCTGAATTTAAGAGAGATTGGGAGAGTTTGTTTGGAGATATTGACGGAGAAACCAAGCGCATGTCTCATTATGAAAATACGGTTCCGTACTTGACTTCATCATTGCGTGGAGCCCAATTTCTCACGAAATCGTATCCAATTATTGTTCCTCTTCTGAAAGAGGATGAAATCGCATCAGATGAAGTACGCGGCCATATGCCAGTATTCATGGATAGGCTAACAAGTCTCATGGACGTTATGGCAGATATTAATAACGCGATTCCTGAATGGATTAACAAGCAAAAGTGGAAGGGAGGTCTTCCGCTGATTCGCCAAATTGCATCTATCTGGTATACTATCATCAATCCATCCATTCTAGATGATAAAGTTCGCTCTGCGTCTGAGCTATGGGTTCGGTTTTATACGCGAGTTGAGACTGACCGAAATCTAGCACTCGTTTGGTGGCCTATGCTTCGTAAGAACGCAAAGCCCAGGCAGATTGTAGGTGAAGTAGAATTCGCACTCAGTATGATTTAAAAAGATATCAAACCACTATATAAATGCACAGGCTTGTTCTGATATTGTTGGGTGTGTTTGCAGGAGCCTTTTTGCTTTCGATTGTCAACTTAATGATGAAAGAAGGGTTAATTCTTCCTGACGCCTTTAAGGTTGCTATGTGCTCATTTTCCAGAATCATTCAGGCATTCTTAAGCGGGCGTTTTAATGTTCATTCTAAATTGGCAACAACGCAATGTATGTCTGATATGCTGTAAAAATGAATCTACATAAAGATAACAAGATACTAATAACAATGAAGTTCTGTCCAGCATGTCGAAATATGCTATATGCCGTTGATGAGAAAGCAAATGATGATGGTGATAAATTTGCTGTTCTTTCATGCCGGAAATGCGATTATACTGAACCCCTAAGCAGAGATAGTCCTGTTGTATACGAACACATTTTACAGGAAGATAAGTCAGAACGCCTTGCATTGAACCCTTATTTGAAGTTTGACCCGACACTGCCAAGGTTTTCTGAGATTGTGTGTCCGGAGAAGGATTGCCCTTCAAAGCGTGGTAAGAAAAACGATGTCGTTGGAGTCAAGTTGGACGCCAAAGATTTGGTTTGGATGTATCAGTGTGTATTATGTGATACTACGTGGAAGCAGAGTGCTCGTGCAGAGTAAGGGCTTTCCATGATACAGGGAACTTCTCTTCAAGCAGAAGTCCAATCTTTTTAGCATATTCACGAATCTCCTTTTGTGCATGGGGGTCATTGCGAAGACCATATAGACGAGCATAAGCTGCCAAACTTCCTGTTTCAATAAATTCAGTCATCATACTTTGCGGAAGAACACAGCGTGCAACTTCAGGCGCTACGTTCTTTTCTATTAGAAACTTATACATTGTTACGCAACCAGTCATGTGGCCTTCTATTAATTCGTGAATAACTTCGGAATCTTCGATGGGTACATCTTTGCTTCCTTGTTTCAGGTTAGAGTCGCGTTGACGAATGTCTTCTATCTTAGGAACCCAACACTCGGGCTCTGAATCAACATACCTTCTCGAAACTTCATTGCGAGCAAACCCAATTTGATGACGAAACCATTCTCTTGCAACAAAGATAGGCATCTTCAAACGAAACCGGATTTGAGGATGAAAGAAGGGAGAGTTATGGTTGTGTTTGGCTAGATACTTGATAAGTTTTTCATCTCCAAGAGTCATTTCGTGTGATTCTTTAGAGAATGATACGCGTGCAGCATTAACAACTGTTAGGTCATTTCCAAACACTTCTAGTAGTTCTACCATTATTGTTAAATCTTATTGGGCAATATATAAATGGGAAAGCAGCGTGGTGGTAATGTATTATTAGGACTTGGTATTAGTATTACGTTATTTTATCTTGTTTTTTATGCTCTGATTTTATGGGGACTAATACGCTGGTATACAAGCACGGTAGACGTAACAAGCAAGGCCATTGCTGTTCTTTTTATGTTTCTAACGTGTGGAGCGATGTATTTTAGTATATTTAAAGATGAAGATTGAAAAGTTTATCACGTTATATAGTAAATGTTGAAGTATATGCTTCATGCTATTTTTATGACTTTGCTTTTGGGAGCTTCATTGTTTGTATTGATAAAGTGGTATAAGACAACAGATTCTGGCTTATTTAAATTTGTAGCTGTAATTTTAATGATTGGAGTTGCAGGTGTTTTATTGATGTTATTTATCACTCCTGACAAATCTATTTTTTAGTAAAAATGGAAACTTAAATAGACTGTTCATATAATTACAAAAATGGAGCAACTACGCGAATCGTCTAAGCTTCTTCATCCTGAGGTTCTTTCTGTGACTCGTCAATCTATCGAAGACTCACAAAAGGAAAAACGTATAACTTTACCATATTATTCAAAATACGAATATACTGTTCTTTTGGGAACCCGTGCTCAGCAACTAGCTGAAGGAGCCAAACCTTTAGCAAGTCTAGATGGACTTATTGCCTCATCTCCAGACTTTCCAGTAAATCTTGCAAAGAAAGAGATTTTGGAGCAAAAGTTACCTTTCATTATTCACCGTCGTTTGCCGAATGGAGTATCAGAATATTGGTCAGCAATGGAACTATCTGTGATTTGGTGAGTTACTCGCCGTTCATTTCGCGTTGAGTTTCAGAGGACGGAGGAAATACAAGCATTTCGGGAAAGCTAGGTTGAACAAGCAGATGAGGAAGATTATGGGTTACTGTTCCATTAGCGAACTGAAGGTCGATGCTGGTAGTTGGGTCGAAGCGGGCCTGGTCACGGCCGACTTCTAAGAAAAGACGACGGTCATCTGAGCGAGGCCAGGTAGTCCACATGGTTTTTAGCAGATAGACTGAAAGCAGTCCTGCTACAAGCGCGGATGCACGATACTTACAAGTCCAAAGCAGAACGATACTACCGAGTAGTAGGGCAGTGGAAAGGGGTCTACCCAAGAATAGCAAAGACTCAAGGACTTGAGGAAATTGAGTTTTGGTTGCTAGCATGGCGGCAAAGACAGCAATGAGGACGAGTGCGCCTCCTAAATCTTTCTTCATTCTATTGTATGTTCCGTAGAAAATGGATATAGACAATGCTATAAGACAAAGAATAAGAAATGATTATTCCTATTCGTTGCGTATCTTGCAACAATGTTTTGGCAGGCAAATGGCTACCATATTTGAAATTGGTAGAGGAACTAAAGAAGAAAGATGGACGTCCTGCCGATGATGGGTTGCAATATTTGACCCAGACGACAACAAAGACGGCTGAAGGCAAGGCATTGGATGAACTTGGTTTGGTTCGTCAATGTTGTCGACGCCATATGTTGACTCATGTTGACCTGATTTAAAATCGCGAGAAAAAACAAATGTCTTATACAGATTACTTAAAACGTCTGGCAATAAATACACCTAAGGTGATAGATACTCAGATGCGGTTCCCAGATGCTTCATCATATACTTGGAGAAGGAAGTTAGCCGTAACAACTGTGAACCGTCCTACTGACCACGTGATAAACAACTCGCAGGATACTCCTGCGCCGAGACTTTTTAGTCCTGCTGCAATGGGATATGCTGGTTCTGGATTTGGTGGAAAAGTTCAAGATGCGTCTACTTTTACTTTGGCGCAGGGAGCTCGTGCTTTGGGACAGGATAATTTTTCAGGTGGCAGAATACAGACTGTGACTGAGAATAGTTCGGGAACGTGTCTATCTTTGCCTCCTGCCTCGCAGGTTATTTCTGAACGTGGCAATTCGAATGCATCTAATGTTGGCTTGAATATGGGATATACACGTCAGAGAAGTGCGGCTGGAGCTGTTGTTGACAACGTAGGTGTATGTACGGCTCAGTTTAGGCCATTGACTAAGTCTCAATTTGTCGATACAATTCCAGATTTGAAGACACAGAAGATTGGTTCGGCGCTTCAACGTGTATCAACACAAACACTTGGAGGAGTACAGGTAGTGCAAAATGCGCTTATATGCAGTACGACAGATACATCTGGCAATACGAAGAGCTCTACCAATGTAGATTCAAATGGTATTGGTTTAGTTGGTCCGAAAGTTACTGTTCCGTTTAACTCATATTCTGCTCCCCCTCCTAATCCTGAGAAGGCTAAATTTGTAACAGGAGTAATGGGTCCTCAGACGGGTGGAGGTTTGCTCAATGGTTCGCGCGCTCCTAAGGTAGGAGGCGTTTCTGTAGTAAAAAAGCTAACAATCTCTCATCGTGGTTGGGCAAACCCTACTAGAACTCCCTATCCCGGGCAGCGCGTTCCTCCTACTGGTGCTCCTGCGCAGCTAAAGATTAACGAACCCAATCACTACAGAGCTTAAAAACGGATAAAAATATAGAAATTAAATGGTTCTCAAACCATGAAGCCCACTATTGCTTCTTCCGTTGCAGCTGCAAAGTTCTTGAATGCCTTCTATGACGAAGCCGAAAAAAAACAAAGCGTGTATTGTTCGTTGTCATACAACGTACACTATTCGCAGGTGAGCTGTCATTCTATGGACACCTTTGAAAAGCTCATTCTCATCGTGATTATCGTTGGGTGTGTGGCATATGTTCTTTCAAAAGTCTTGAAGTTTATGGGCAAATAATCCAAAAATGGATTTTTATTCGTGTAGAGTATTTTAGGTTACTTTTTCAGATGGGTCGGGTTGAGGATACTCCTCTATATGGTTTTGCAAATACTATTAATGGTTTGGGGATAGTTTTCGGTTGTTTGGCATTTATTTCAAATAGCCCTATAATTTTCGGTATTTCTTGGTCGTTTATAATTGTTGGAGTTGTGTCTACGTGTATATGTCTTTCTAAAGATGAACATTGCGAACAATAACTTACCTATTCTATATTAAACTATATCAAATGATACATCTATATTTATACATAACTAATTTCGAAGCAATTCGGTCTAAATGTACTATTGACTTGTCAAAAATACCATCTCATGAACTTGCAGATGTGTGTGACAATATTATTCAACACCATCCATCTGCAATAATTTTTTTAGGTTATTTGGATGTTGGTTGGATGCTTGATGCTAAACATGAAGCAAGGATTAGAAACGTTATAAGAAAGTTTGAAGTGCATGTAGTAACTTGTCATTTAGAAAGCATACCCTATTCATGGAAAAACGAAATCGATACTCTATATATCGAAGTTCCTAAAGATGGAGGACCCAAAGCTATCAACAATGGTTGTCCTGTGTTCGCTCAACCTAAAGCTAAACACAAATTTACTTTTGGAGCGACTTCCTCTGAATGAACAAATTATTAAAGTAGAAAAACGAGGAGTTCTTTGCAGAGGAACAAGTTCTCGTGATAAAATTCGTCGTCGTTCTAAGAATAGCGAGAAAGCAAATAGTACTGGATTTGGTCACAATTCCATTACTATTGTTATGATGAATGATGGTGACGAGACAGTCCCACTAAAAGAGATTACTATCAAGATATTCCAGAATGGTGTATTTCATTTGACGGGCGTGTTACACGATAATTACGACAAATCATGTATCCGTATTTTGCTTGATACTATTTGGAAGGAGTGTCGTGACTGCATCATTGAACCTCCCGAGCATTGGGAAATCGTTCGTCGTCGTGTAGTATTGATGAATTATACAACCGAACTAGCCCCTAAAATGACAGTAGCACGCGAGTTACTGTATAATACGATTCGTGGTATGGAAGGCATTGTTACGTCATATAATCCAGATGTATATCCAGGTGTAAAAATCCAGTTCATGCCTTCTAGGTGGACTGCCAAAGTGTTTCGAACTGGGAAGATTATCCTGACTGGCATTACGACGCATGAAGATTGTATGAAGTTTGTTGCAGAACTGGGCACTCTGCTAACAAATTCGCTTCCTAAAGCAAAGGTATGAGTCCTATTGGATTCCTCATTTGTGGACCATCAGGAGTTGGCAAATCATCAAACATTAACATAATGCTTGAAAATGCAGGTATTCATAAGGAGTTGATAGAAATTGACCCAGACAAACGCAAAGAAGAAACACACGAAGAACGTTCCAAGGCAGCTATTGACTTCGTTAAATATACAATAGATAAAGGCTATAGTTTTTATTATACAGCTACATGTGGAGGTATGAGAACTGTTACTGATTTGATAGAGCGAATGAAGAATAGTAAGTATCGAGTAATTGTGGCAATAGTATACACATCTTTGCCTGTAGCATTGGAACGAATCCGGAAACGAACACATCAACCTGTTCCTGCTGAAGTTGTGGAAGACTTACATGCATTCTTTAAGACAAAGGCCGAACGATATATGAAGTTAGATGTCGAAATCTATTTGTATAACAACGAAACAGATTTCAATTTATTGCTTTCAAAAACGCATAACAAAATTGTATGTCGTGATGGTGATTCAGATTTTTATTTTGATATATCACGATACTGTAGCGGGGTCATTTAATTGTTTGGGTAACTTTTGAAGATAGGTTGTGACATGGTATACATATACAAGTAAGGCTGTCATGATTGCTGTTAAGACAACTAACCATCCGAATAGACCCCAGCCATATGTGAAAAATTTATACGAATATTCTCCTGAGTTATCTTTTGCTGTTGCCACGGCGAGTCCTCCTAGAACGACGAACACGCCGGTGAAGCCTCCTATGATGAGTCCTAGACCGACTTGATTGTCTGCCATGTTTCTTTGTTTTACGCTTATGTTTTCGTCCAGCAGTCATAGCGAATTCTTCATGAGGCATTTTTGAAGGGTCTCTAATAAACCTTCTACGATGTGTTTTTGCTACTCTAGGATGCCTTCTTCCTCCAACTTTATACGGTTGACTTCCAATTAGTCCGTCGTATACAGCCCCTGCTTTTAGTTGATTAGCTGTTCCTATTAGGTCGGCATGATTTTTTGCAAAAGATATTCCGGCGATACTTCGTCCTTCGGGAACTGGAGGAACGTTTATCGGTTGCCCTCCGCCTTTCATGTAAACACCTCCAGCTTTTGCGTGAGCTGCCTGTTCTGCAATTGATGCTGAAGTTTTAGCTGCTGCTGCATTTAGGATGCCACCAGACATAGATGAAGGAGCTGTTTTTACCTGAGGAGGTAAGCTGGTAGCAACCACCATGCCAGTTGGATGAACCATCGCCGGCGTTGAACTAAGCATCTTAATGTATTACATAGAAATAAGACAAATGACGACTTTGAGTGCCATTCAGATTCAGGCGTTGGTTCGTGACATGGATGAATCTTTTCGCAAATACAGGTCTCTAAAAGAAACAAACCCTGCTTTGTGGGCGGAGAAGATGAAGAAGGATAATAATAAATTATTTGATGAATTTCCAACAATTTTTAACATGCATATGAACGGTAAACTTGACCATACGTTTTTTGAAATGCTTCAGCTAAAGCGTAAAATTGAAAAGGGTGAGCTAACAGAAGACCAAGCGTCAGTAATTGTTGGTCAAAAGTTATTTAATAAATATGTTGACCCTGTTATCAAAAATCAACCGCCACCACCCACGTTATCCTATGAAGAGTATTATAAACAGAATGTGGCGCCCACCCCCAACTTGCAGCGGTCAGATTCCGAGAAGTAACGTACAGTCGATTCCTAGCAATTTGTATAGGTCTGGCCTTGGAGTTAGCATTAGTTCATCTGTTAAAAAATGCCCTCAGGTATCTTATAGACCTGGAGTTGGTCACGTTAAAACTAAATGTTGTCTATTAAGTTAGCATAAATTAGTTTTTTTGATGTTTTATCATAAATGTCTAGCCCAACTGGACCTGGAGTAATGCTTAAACTTCTTCGAGGCAATGAGATAGGTGCTACAGGTTGGAGTATTACAAGTCGAGTATTGGCTGAGGGAGAACCAGGGTATGCGTTAGATACGAGAATGTTAAAGATAGGCGATGGAGTGACTGGATGGAGAAGCTTAAAGGCATTTGCTCCGATATTAAATACTCAAGCTGACTCTGTAGCTATTGGTTCGCAGAGTGGTCAATTAACCCAAGGGAATCGGGCTGTAGCTGTTGGGTTTAATGCAGGCCAAACAAATCAAGGCGCAAATGCTGTAGCTGTTGGTACTCAAGCGGGTCAAACTGGCCAAGGTGCATCTGCTCTAGCCCTTGGTCAGGCAGCAGGCAATACAACCCAAGGCACAGGCGCGCTAGCTATTGGTAGTAAAGCAGGTCAAGTACGCCAAGGCGAATCTGCTGTAGCCATTGGTGATAGGGCAGGTCAAACTGGCCAAGGCGCATCTGCTCTAGCTTTTGGTGTTTCTGCAGGTGAAACAACACAAGGCTCTCAGACTGTAGCTATTGGTTCTACGGCGGGCCAGACAAGCCAAGGCACTCAGTCTGTAGCTATTGGTAGTAACGCAGGCCAAACAAATCAAGGCGCTCAATCGGCAGCTGTTGGTGCTTTTGCAGGTTTTACTGGCCAAGGCTATCAATCTGTAGCTGTTGGTTATTTAGCAGGCCAATCAAATCAAGGAGACACTTCTGTAGCTGTTGGTAATCGGGCGGGTCAATTAACCCAAGGCACATTTGCTGTAGCTGCTGGGTTTTCTGCAGGCCAAACAAATCAAGGCTCAAATTCTGTAGCTATTGGTCGCGATGCAGGCACTACAAGCCAAGGTGCATCTGCTGTAGCTTTTGGGCAGGCATCAGGCAATACAAATCAAGGCTTAGGTGCTGTAGCTTTTGGGCAGAATGCAGGTTTTACTGGCCAAGGCATCCAGGCTGTAGCTCTCGGTTCTCAGGCAGGCCAAGCTAGCCAAAGTTCATCTGCTGTAGCTGTTGGTCTCGCAGCAGGCCAAACAACCCAAGGTTCTGAGGCAGTAGCTGTTGGTAGCGCATCAGGCCAAACAAATCAAGGCTCTCAGGCTCTAGCTCTTGGTAGTAACGCAGGCCAAACAAACCAAGCCATAAGTTCTGTAGCTATTGGTTCTCAGGCAGGATTTACAGGCCAAGGCGCAAGTTCTGTAGCTGTTGGACAGGCGGCAGGCAATTCATCTCAAGGCAGTCAATCTGTAGCCGTTGGTATTTTTGCAGGACAGACAACACAAGGCTCGGGTGGTGTAGCTGTTGGTTCTCAGGCAGGCCGAACAAACCAAAGCGGTGATACTGTAGCTGTTGGTTATGGTGCAGGTAATACAGACCAAGGCAGTCAAGCTACAGCTCTTGGTAGTTATGCAGGCCAACTCATCCAAGGCCAATATTCCGTAGCTGTTGGTTCTGATGCAGGCTTTACAAACCAAGGCACACAGTCTGTAGCTGTTGGTTATCAAGCGGGCTATACAGGTCAACTAACAAACTCTATAGCTATTGGCAATGCTGCAGGCCGAAACACCCAAGGCACATCAACTATAGCTATTGGCAGTTCATCGGGTAATTTTAACCAGGGCACAGATGCTGTAGCTGTTGGCACAAGGTCAGGCCAAACAACCCAGGGCGCTAATGCTGTCGCTGTTGGTAACCAGGCAGGGCAAATAGGCCAAGGTAGCTTATCTGTAGCTATTGGTGCCAGTGCAGCCAATATACGCCAAGGCGATAATTCTGTAGCTGTTGGGCTAGAAGCAGGCTATACTGGTCAAGGCTATCAATCTGTAGCTGTTGGTGTTGCCGCAGGTAGAATAGGCCAAGGCATCCGGGCTGTAGCTGTTGGTGCTAGTGCAGGCTATACTGGCCAAGGCTATCAATCTGTAGCGGTTGGTATTTTTGCAGGTTCTACAAACCAAGGCCAATATGCTGTAGCTGTTGGTGATAGGTCGGGCCAAATAAACCAACGCGATTATGCTGTAGCTGTTGGTTTATTTGCGGGCTCTGCTGGCCAAGGCACTCAGGCTGTAGCCATTGGTAATGAGGCAGGCAGTACAGGCCAAGGTATTCGGACTGTAGCTGTTGGTGCGTTTGCAGGCCAAACAAGCCAAGGCTATCATTCTGTAGCTGTTGGTACTGCTGCAGGCACTACAGGTCAAGGTCAGTATGCTGTAGCTATTGGTGCTAGTGCAGGCTTTTCTAATCAAGGCGATAAATCTGTAGCTGTTGGTTTGTATGCAGGCCTAATAAGCCAAGGCATTCAGACTGTAGCTATTGGTAACGAGGCAGGCTTTACAAATCAACGCACATTTGCTGTAGCTGTTGGCGATAGGGCAGGCTATACAGGTCAAAGCAGAGATTCTGTAGCTGTTGGTAATCAAGCAGGTAGCACAGGCCAAGGCGCTCAATCGGTAGCTGTTGGGCGGGAAGCAGGCCAAATAAATCAGCGTAGTTATGCTGTAGCTGTTGGTTACGGAGCAGGCAAAGATGTCCAAGGAGAAAGTTCTGTAGCTGTTGGTTTGTTTGCGGGATTTACCGGTCAAGGCACTTTGTCTGTAGCTGTTGGTGGTGCAGCGGGTTATACGGTACAAGGCTATCATTCTGTAGCTGTTGGTGCTCAAGCAGCTAATACAGGTCAAGGCGTAAATTCTGTAGCTGTTGGTGCTAGTGCAGGCTTTTCTAATCAAGGCATAGAGTCCGTAGCTGTTGGTAGGATGGCAGGCAATACAGGTCAAGGCGCAAATTGTATAGCTATTGGTAATCAAGCAGGTTTGGGAGCAACCAATCCTCAGCCGAATAATACGATTATCTTAAATGCTAGTGGTGCTGAGCTAAGCGGTGTGGCTGCACAAACAATGTCATGTTATATTAAACCTATTCGTAATACAAGTGTGAATACTCCCCAGAACCAGTTGTATGCTTTATTCTACAATCCAGTTACTGGAGAACTTACATTCGCAGCTTAAACTAGTTTTTTTTGGTGTTTTATGATAAATGGCTGGCGTGACTGGTTTAACTGGATTGACAGGAACAACCAATGTTACAATTCGTCTCCGTCGAGGTAACGAGGCTGGTGCTACAGGGTGGAATACTGTAAATCCAACTTTAGGAAATGGAGAGCCTGGTTTTACATTGGATACATCTTTCTTAAAGATAGGTGATGGAGTAACTGGATGGAAAGGCTTAAAGGCATTTGCTCCAGTATTAAACACTGAAACTGGCGCTGTAGCTGTTGGGCGCGATGCAGGATTTACAAGACAAGGCGGAAATGCTGTAGCCATTGGTGCTAGTGCAGGGTTTACAGGGCAAGGCGGCGCTTCTGTAGCTATTGGTGCTAGTGCAGGGTTTATTGGACAAAATATAAATTCTACTACTATCGGCAGTAAGTCAGGCCAATATAATCAAGGGGAGCTTGCCCTAGCTCTTGGTCATGCAGCAGGGTTTACTGGCCAAGGCGCTTATAGTGCAGCTGTTGGTATTGGATCAGGTCAATTTAACCAAGGCGTTCAGTGTACAGCTGTTGGTCCTCTTGCCGGCAATACTGGCCAAGCTCTTCTATCTGTAGCTGTTGGTTATCAGGCAGGCGCATCAAGCCAACAAACTGAGTCTGTAGCTATGGGATTTTTTGCAGGCCAAACAACCCAAGGCACCTTGTCTGTAGCTCTTGGTAGTCAGGCAGGCCAAACAACCCAAGGCTTGCAGTCTGTAGCTGTTGGTTACAGGGCAGGGCGTTCGGCTCAACTGGCATATTCTGTGGCTGTTGGTAACCTAGCAGGTACAGACGGCCAAGGCACCTTGTCTGTAGCTGTTGGTAGTCAGGCAGGCCAAACAAATCAGCGTGGTTATGCTGTAGCCATCGGTAGGCTGGCAGGCAGTGAAAACCAAGGCGAGAGTTCTGTCGCAGTTGGTCGTGAATCGGCCCAAATAAGCCAAGGTGCCGAGGCTGTAGCTATCGGGCGAGAAGCCGGTCAAACAAATCAAGGTACTATGTCTGTAGCTATTGGTAGGATGGCAGGCCAGACAACCCAAGGCACATTTGCTGTAGCTATTGGTGCCAGTGCAGGCTTTTCTAGGCAATCTGATACTGCTGTAGCTATTGGTGTTCAAGCAGGCTATACAGGTCAAGATGATGGTGCTATAGCTATTGGTCGCGATGCAGGTCGAACAAATCAGCGTGATTATGCTGTAGCTGTTGGCCTTTCTGCAGGCCTAACAGGCCAAGGTCGAATATCTGTAGCTGTTGGTGCACAAGCAGGCAGTACAGACCAAGGCGCAAACGCAGTAGCTGTTGGTGCTGTAGCAGGTTTTACCAGTCAGGGCATAAATGCTACGGCTGTTGGTATTGGTGCAGGCCGAGCAAGTCAAGGCGCAGAAGCGGTAGCTGTTGGTAGTAATGCAGGCTATACAGGTCAAGGTCAAACTTCTGTAGCTGTTGGTGCTAGTGCAGGCCACACAAATCAAGACGCAGATGCGGTAGCTATTGGGCGGGAAGCAGGTCAAACAACCCAAGGCACAAATTGTATAGCTGTTGGTAGCGGAGCAGGTCAGACAAGCCAAGGGTATGAGTCTATAGCTATTGGACGGGCTGCAGCCACTATAGGTCAAAGCATTCGCTCTGTAGCTATTGGTAGCGGAGCAGCCAGCACACAGCAACAAGAGGATAATGTAGCTATTGGCACTTTTGCAGGCACAAATAATCAACTCCCAATATCTGTAGCTATTGGTCATGCAGCAGGTAGCCAACGCCAAGGTACTGAGTGTGTAGCTGTTGGTTCTTTTGCAGGCAATACAGGCCAAGGTAATTTTTCGACAGCTATTGGCCGTCGTTCGGGTGAATCTTATCAAAACACTCAGTGTGTAAGTGTTGGTTATCTGGCAGGCCGATTCAATCAAGACGCAAACGCGGTAGCTGTTGGTAGTCAGGCGGGCAATACAAATCAAGGCACTCGTTCTGTAGCTGTTGGCAATGAGGCTGGCAATACAGGTCAAGGCGATAATTCTGTAGCTATTGGTGCTAGTGCAGGCTTTTCTAGGCAAAGTAATAATGCTATAGCTATTGGTAATCAAGCAGGCTATACAGGTCAAGATGGTAATTCTATAGCTATTGGTAATTCTACAGGTCGAACAAACCAAGGCATATCAACTATAGCTATTGGTAATAATGCGGCTAATTTTAACCAACAGATACAGGCTGTAGCTATTGGTTACCAATCAGGCAATGACACACAAGGTCGAGACTCGGTAGCTATTGGTACTGAAGCTGGCGAAACAAAACAAGGACAATATGCTGTAGCTGTTGGTAATATAGCAGGCCAGACAAACCAGGGCCAATTTGCTGTGGGTATTGGTAGAAGTGCAGGTTTTACAGGTCAGGGTGAACTTGCTACAGCTGTTGGTGCTGGTGCAGGGACGCAAATGCAAGGTGTTTACGCTACAGCTATTGGTTCGAATGCAGGTAATACAAACCAAGGCGCTCGGTCTGTAGCTGTTGGTTTCCAAGCAGGTCAAACAGGTCAAGGCGCACATTCTGTAGCCATTGGTTCTACTGCAGGCCAAACAAACCAAGGCACAAATGCTGTAGCGATTGGTGTTCTAGCAGGTCAAACAGGCCAGGGCGCTTACTCTGTAGCTGTTGGTGCGAGTGCAGGTTCAGGAAACGCCAATCCTCAGCCGGCTAATACAATTATCTTGAATGCTAGTGGAGTTCCGTTAGATGGTGTGGCTGCACAAACGAATTCTTTCTATGTGGCTCCTATTCGTAAAATTACCAGTGCTACACTACCGACTGGATTTTTATCCATGGCTTACAATGTGACCACTAAAGAAATTATATATTGGGGTCCTTGATTTTATTTCATTTATTTTTTGATGTTTTGTAATAAATGGCCACGGGGTCAACTGCAACTAATAATGTAATGATTAAACTTCTTCGAGGAAACCAATCTGGTTCTACGGGATGGAGTGATACGAATAAAGTATTGGCCCAAGGAGAACCCGGTTATGCATTAGATACGGCATCATTAAAGATAGGTGATGGAGTAAATGGCTGGAATAGCTTGAAGGCTTTTTCTCCTGTATTGAACACTGTAAATAATGCCGTGGCTATTGGTGGTGGAGCAGGTCAAACAAACCAAAGCGGGCAGACTGTAGCTGTTGGTTATGGTGCAGGCAATGTAAGTCAAGGCCAATATTCTGTAGCTGTTGGTGGTGGAGCAGGCAATACAAGTCAAGGCCAAAATGCTGTAGCTGTTGGTGGTGGAGCAGGTGAGATAACCCAAGGCTTGCAGTCTGTAGCTGTTGGTAACTGGGCAGGGCGTTGGGCTCAAATGGGATATGCTACAGCTGTTGGTAACCTAGCAGGCTTTACTGGCCAAGGCATTTTTACTGTAGGTGTTGGTAGTGGAGCAGGCAATAGAGACCAAGGCCAATATGCTACAGCTGTTGGTGGTGCAGCAGGCAATAGAAATCAAGGCCAATATGCTATAGCTGTTGGTAGTAACGCAGGCCAAACAAATCAAGGCCAATCTGCTGTAGCTATTGGTAGTCGAGCAGGCAATACAGGCCAAGGCTATCAATCTGTAGCTGTTGGTGCTAGTGCAGGCTTTACAGGCCAAGGCGCAGGTGCTGTGGCTATTGGTAGCGAAGCAGGTCAAATAGGACAAGGTGCAAGTTCTGTAGCCATTGGTTCTACCGCAGGCCAAACAAATCAAGGTAGTATGTCTGTGGCTATTGGTAGCGAAGCAGGTCAAACTGGCCAAGGCCAATATGCTGTAGCTCTCGGTCCTCAGGCAGGCCAAACAAACCAAGCCATAAGTTCTGTAGCTGTTGGTCTCGCAGCAGGCCAAACAACCCAAGGTTCTGAGGCAGTAGCTGTTGGTATCGCATCAGGCCAAACAAATCAAGGCTTGAAGTCTGTAGCTGTTGGTAGCGCATCAGGCCAAACAACCCAAGGCCAATATGCTACAGCTGTTGGTGGTGGAGCAGGTCAAACAACCCAAGGCCAATATGCTGTAGCTATTGGTAATATAGCAGGTCAAACAAACCAACGCGAGTATGCTGTAGCTGTTGGTTTTCAAGCGGGTCGAACAAATCAAGACACTTTGTCTGTAGCTGTTGGTTCTGGAGCAGGCCGAACAAATCAAGGCCAACGTGCTGTAGCTGTTGGTTATAATGCAGGCTATCTAGATCAAAAAGCTAATGCTGTAGCTGTTGGTTTGTATGCAGGCCAGTACAGCCAAGGCACTCAGGCTGTAGCCATTGGTAGTGAGGCAGGCATTTTAAATCAAGGCGCTAACGCTGTAGCTATTGGACAGTTGGCAGGACGACTCAATCAGGCAGCTAATACAATTATCTTGAATGCAACTGGGTCTGACTTAAATGGTGTATTGGGTCAGTCTGGTTCTTTTTATGTTTCGCCAGTAAGAGGAGCTACGACTTCTAATATGCTATATTATAGTACTACAACCAAAGAGATTTCGTATGGAGAAGCACCTGCTACTGGCGGTGGAGGAACACAGGGTGCTACAGGTGCTACAGGTGGTACAGGTGCTACAGGTGCTACAGGTGCTACAGGTGCTACAGGTGGTACAGGTGCTACAGGTGCTACAGGTGCTACAGGTGGTACAGGTGCTACTGGCGTATTTGACAGAACTATTGACCCA